>Ga0208269_100051_pt1 | contig 97512 bp, 88 predicted proteins | sample LakWasMe88_LOW11_2_FD_183912 | JGI IMG/M metagenome (GOLD analysis project Ga0208269, IMG submission 183912) | Freshwater sediment methanotrophic microbial communities from Lake Washington under simulated oxygen tension - Sediment Metagenome... | ecosystem: Environmental > Aquatic > Freshwater >...
TCATCATGGCGTCCAGTTCGGCATTTGCCAATACGCTGGTGCTCACGCTGGCTAGCATCATTGCAGTGATGGCGAGCTTGATACGTTGTTGCATAAATAACCTCCAAAATGGTTGCGGTGAAGCTGGAATGTGTAGTGTTGCAAGCGTCGACAAAGGCTTCTCTTGTGACGGTGTGTGCAATGATTGCAACGCGCGTGCCAATCCACAGTTTCATTTTGGAAAAAGTAAAAAATAGATTAAAATCAATCGCTTAATGATTTATCAAAACAGACGTAAAATCAGGCCGCGTGGCGCTGACTGTTCACGACTGTGTCATACTGATACAGTTGTTCAATGCAATGTGACAGGTGTGCAGTGTTAAATGCCCAATAAATATTCTCCGCCCGCTTCTCAAATGTCGCAGCCAGGCATGCGTGATGACCAGCGTGCCATTGCTGAGGCGATTGCACGTTCATGGCGTCGTTGCATGGTCAAAGGCGTAGACGAGCAGGCGCCAGCCGAAGACCAGATTATTACCGCGCAGGAACTGGCGCAACGACTGGAAAAAAACCGTTTATTGCTGACGCATGCCGAGCCGGAAATGCTCACACTGAGCGAGCAAATTGCGCATACGCGCAGCCTGGTGATTCTCACTGACAGCGAGGGCGTGATTTTGCGCACCCGCGGTGAAGGCGTCGAAGAAAACCAGGTGCGTGCCTCATTGTTGCCTGGCGCCTCGTGGAGTGAAGAACACCGCGGCACCAATGCCATTGGGACTGCTCTGGTCGAGCGCCTGCCGATCAGCGTGCAAGGTGCCGAACACTTTATGGCTTATCACCATTCGTTGAGTTGTTCTGCCGTGCCTATTTTTGCTGCTAACAATCATTTGGTGGCGACGCTAGATGTGTCTAATGATTTTAATGCGCCGCAACAACACACGCTGGCTTTGGTGAAGATGGCCGCGCAAATGGTCGAAAACCGTTTGTTCCATGCCACGGCTGAGGGTGAGATCGGCGTGCATTTTCATGTGCGGCCAGAGTTTATTGGCACCTTGTGGGAAGGCGTGGCCTTGTTTGATGCACAAGGCCAGTTGCAGGCGATTAACCGCAGCGGCCAGTTCCAGTTTGGCCTGCCACTGGATCAAGATGTGCTGTCGGCCCGTCGTATCCCGTTTGAAGATATTTTTGATGAGTCATGGGCAGCGTTCAAGCAGCGAGGCCTGGCTTCTGACATGCTGTTCCCGCTGCGTTTGCGCAACGGTGCGCGCCTGTTTGCGCGTGCTTCTAGCGTGCAGTCACCTAGCATTGCCAGCAGGCCGGTGCCGTCTGTGCCTCGTGAGTCTGCTGCCAGCCTGGAATTATTAGATAGTGGTGACCCGCAATTAAAACTCGCTATCAGCCAGGTTAAGCAAGTGCTTAACCGTGATATCCCGGTGTTGATCCTGGGTGAAACCGGCGCCGGTAAAGAGTTATTTTCACGCGCGATTCATGATGCCAGTGCACGCCGGGCGCAGCCGTTTATTGCGGTCAATTGTGCAGCGTTGCCAGAAGGCTTGATTGAAGCTGAGTTGTTTGGCTATGAAGAAGGCGCGTATACCGGTGCCAAGCGCAAAGGCAATGTCGGTAAGATTCAGCAAGCCGATGGCGGTACCTTGTTTTTAGATGAAATCGGCGATATGCCGTTGTCGTTGCAGGCCAGGTTGTTGCGTGTCTTGCAAGAGCGCAGTGTCACGCCATTGGGCGGTAGCAAGTCTATACCAGTGGATTTTATATTGCTGAGTGCCACCAACCAGAAGCTCAAGGATAAAGTGGCTGCGGGCGAGTTTCGCAGTGATTTGTATTACCGTATCAATGGCCTGACCGTGCAATTGCCTGCCTTGCGTCAGCGTCAGGATATGTCGCGCCTGATTCAGATGATTCTGCAAATTGAGCAGGCGCCCCAAGCGACGCTCAGTGATGAAGTGCTGGCGGTGTTTGCTGCACACCCATGGCCGGGCAATGTGCGCCAATTGCATAATGTGTTGCGTACGGCGGTGGCACTGGCGGATGGTGGCGTGATTGAGCGGCGGCATCTGACGCACGACTTTTTGGATGAAATGGCGGTAGAGGCCGAGCGCGAAACGGTGTTGCAACCTGGGTTAACCTTGAAAGCGCAATCTGATGAAGCGATCCGTGTCGCCATGCAGCAGCAGGCGGGGAATATTTCTGCGGTTGCGCGCCAGCTTGGCATGAGCAGAAATACCCTGTATCGCCGCTTGAAGGCTTTAAATTTGAGTTAATCAACCGCCGAAATTACAAAAAAGCCCTGGCGCAATACCGGGGCTTTTTTTGTGGCGTGATGACCATGTAGTCAGTCAGAAGATGCTGTGTTATAAAGACAATCAGGCGCTGTGTTTTCTTAGACGATACATTGCCAGGTTGCCCATCAGGTTGGGCAATAAATGCACATCTTTGCCGCCGGTAATCACTTTGCGTTCCATCACCTGAATCTGGTGCTGCACACAAAAATCGTCAAAGTCGTTGATGGTACACAAGTGCACATTGGGCGTATCATACCATTGATAAGGCAGGCTTTTAGACACTGGCATGGTGCCGAAGGTAATCTGCATGCGGTTACGCCAGTAGCCAAAATTAGGGAAGGTCACAATCACTTCGCGGCCCACGCGCAGCATCTCTTGCACGATGCTTTCGGTGTTGTGCATGGCCTGCAACGTTTGCGACAAAATCACGGTATCAAACGACTGATCTTCAAAGCCAGACAGGCCTTCTTCAAGGTTCATTTGAATCACATCGACGCCATTTTTGAGCGCAGCCAGCCAGTTGCTGTCGTCTTTTTCAATGCCGTAACCCGTGGTTGCCAAGGTTTCATGTAAGTGGGTCAGCAAGGTGCCATCGCCACAACCGAGGTCTAGCACTTTGGCTCTGGCAGGCACCCAGTTTGTAATTAATGCAAAATCTGGGCGAATATTTGTAATTTTAGCATTTGTCATACTTTAACCTGCTCCAGATACGCGCGCATGATGTCGTGGTAGTACGGGTCTGGCATCAAAAATGCGTCATGGCCGTGGTCTGAGGTAACCTCGGCATATTTCACTGGCAAGGCGTTATCAAGCAAGGCTTTGACAATTTCACGCGAGCGCGCAGGTGAAAAACGCCAGTCGGTGGTGAATGAAATCACCACAAACTTGGCCTTGGCGCGGCTCAATGCTTTGCTTAAATCACCCTCGTAATCCAGCGCCGGGTCAAAGTAGTCCAATGCCCGCGTCATGCGTAAATAGGTGTTGGCGTCAAACTCACCGGCAAACTTGTCGCCCTGGTAGCGCAAGTAAGATTCCATTTCAAACTCGACATCAAAGCTATACTTCACATCACCATGACGCAGCTTGCGGCCAAATTTTTCGCCCATCACGTCGTCAGACAAATAAGTGATATGGCCGAGCATACGCGCAATGCGCAAACCGCGCCGCGGCACCGTGCCGTGGTTGTAATAGTCGCCGTTAAAAAACTCCGGGTCGGTAATAATCGCCTGGCGCGCCACTTCGTTAAACGCCATATTCTGCGCGGTTAAATTAGGCGCAGAGGCAATCACAAAGGCATGGCGCACGCGTTCCGGATAAGCAATATTCCATTGCAAGGCCTGCATGCCACCGAGGCTGCCACCAATCACGGCGGCCAGTTGTTCAATGCCTAGATAGTCGAGTAAGCGGGCTTGTGACTCTACCCAGTCTTCAACAGTGACTACCGGGAAAGTCGCGCTGTAAGGCTTGTCGGTGAGCGGGTCTACACTGGACGGCCCACTACTGCCATGACAGCCGCCCAGATTATTGAGGCCAATGACAAAAAACTTATTGGTGTCTAACGGTTTGCCGGGGCCAATCAGGTTATCCCACCAGCCAGGATATTTATCATCTGCCGCATAGCGGCCAGCGACGTGATGGTTGCCAGACAAGGCGTGACAGATCAGCACGGCATTGGTTTTAGCCGCGTTAAGCTCACCATAGGTTTCATAGGTCAGGTGGTATTGTGGCAACACGGCGCCGCTTTTCAGGGTAAGCGGCTGGGTGAAATGCGCAACCTGCGCTTTGACGATACCAACAGAATTCGATTCAGACATGCTGCAATTATACTATGCAGCCCGCCAAACGGCGAGATGGGGCGCGGCGGGCTTTCAAGAAGGCGTCGCTGACAAACATCCCAATAATGCAGGCAAATCAGACACCGACGGAATCGTAGCATCAGGTTCCACCGCTGACAGCCGCGTGTAGGTTTCGCGGTATTTGCCAGTTTTCACCAGCACACCATGCAACCCGGCATCCTGCGCGCCACCGACATCGGCATCAATATCATCGCCCACCATCACCACCTCATGCGGTTTGAGGCGTAAGGCATCTAGCGCCATATTGAAAAAGTGTTGCGAAGGTTTGCCCATCAGCATGGCTTTGGTATTGCTGGCATATTCCAGGCCAGTGACAAAGGCGCCGATATCCATTTGCAGGCCGGTATCCGTCTGCCAAAAACGGTTTTTGTGAATCGCAATCAGCTGCGCACCATTGACCAGGCAATGAAATACCTCATTGAGCAACTCGTAAGACCAAGCATCGCCGATATCGCCGATCACCACATAATTGGCCGACCGCTCAGATTGGTCAAAACAGGCAAAGTCTCTTTTAACGTCATCTGCCAGCAACAGTTTGCACACCGGATTGGGTTGTTTTTTTAGGTATTGAATGGTCGCTTGTGGTGCACTGATGATTTCTTCTGGCACTACATTGAAGCCCAGGCTGTTCATTTTTTGCTGCAAAGCGGCGAGCGACAAGGTGCTGGTGTTCGTGACAAAGCGCACGGCGATGCCCGCCTTGCGGATGTTGGCAACCGCCTCAATCGCACCGTCTATTGGCTGTTGGCCGACATAGAGCACACCGTCCAGGTCAAATAACACCGCTTTGATAGAGTTAAAATGAAGCATGGTCTTCCTTTCATTACGCACAGATAGATTGCTCACAGCAAAAATCGTGCGCAATGATCCGGGCGCTATTTTTTAAATGGATACATCAATTGCTTCCAGTAGCCATTAGGCACGGGATGGCCGCCGATACCATAGCCGCTGGGCCACTGGTTTTTAGGCATGTAATAAGTGCCAAACAACTTGTCGAACAGCGGGAAGTGAATGGCAAAATTGACGTCAATCGCCTCTTTTTCAATGCCGTGATGCCAGTGGTGAAAGCGCGGTGTGACGATCAACGGTTTCAGCCACTCAACATTAAAGCGGACATTGGCGTGCACAAAGGTGGCGTTGAGATACACCAGCAAAATATAGAGATGCAACGCGCCTTCAGCAAAGCCGAGCACATACATCGGCACCACAGTCATGCTACGCAAGCCGATAATTTCTACAATGTGCATGCGTGATCCTGCCAGCCAGTCCATCTTTTTGGCAGAGTGATGCACGGCGTGGAAGCCCCATAAAAAAGGGATTTGGTGAAAAGCGCGATGAAACCAGTACTGCACAAAGTCGGTTAAAAACATGATTTCAATCACTTGCAGCCACAGTGGCTGGCTGGCGATGACTTGTCGCATACTGGCCCAATCGCCGGTGTAGTGCAAAATGGTCATCGAAGGTGCCAGCGTGAACAAGGTGAGTGTTTGCACAAACACGCTGCTGATTAAAAAGTAAAACAAATCCTCACGCCACTCGTCCCGGAACAGGGGTTGCTGGGTCAGGCGGCCAAACAGTTTCTCTAGCGGAATAAACAAAAAGCCAGTGAGCAAGATATTGAGCACAAACCAATCGAGGCTGAGAGCGATATTGCTGTTGCGCGCGGCCTGAGCATCTGTCGTTTCGGCAATGGTAATGGTGAGCAACACCAGCACAATGGCACTAAACCCCAGCACGCGATTGCGGCGTAACACCAGGTTGCTGCATGCGAGTAAAAAGCTGGTTAATAACAAGGCCTGAATCATCAGCGTGAACTGCGGCAAGGCGTAGAGTGGTGAAAGCATCTGGGTTGAAAACACCCCTTGCAAGCGCTCGCCTAACAGCAAGCATAGACTGGCGATACCAAGTATCAGCGCCGCCACCCCGCTTAACCAGCCTGAGCCAAAGTACCTGGTTTCTTCTGGCGCCTCTAAATCGTTGCGGATCGCCAAGCGTAGTTTTTGAATCATGCATTGCCCCCTGAGATAATTTTTAAGTTAATTTTATTGATTATTGTTGTTCTGTCACAGGTGTCTGCCATTGCGCTAAAGTGACTCGCGGATTGCCACCCAAATCTTGCAGGGTTTGAATCTGCTGCAAGCCAGATGCCTGCAGCATTTGCTGCACCGCGTCGGCTTGATTGTAACCATGCTCCAGCATCAGCCAACCACCGTCATTCAAATAGCCTGGCGCTTGGGCAACAATCTGCCGGATATCTTGCAGGCCATCTACGCCAGAGGCCAGCGCAGTCATAGGCTCAAAACGCAAATCGCCTTGTTGCAAATGCGGGTCACTGCTCTCAATGTAAGGCGGGTTGCTGACGATGAGGTCAAACTTATTGTTTGCAGGTAATGCAGAAAACCAGTGGCTGGCAACACATTGCACATTGTTGAGCTGCAACGTTGCTGCATTTTCTGTGGCGACGGCGAGAGCGCCTGCTGAAGCGTCTACCGCTACTACTTCACACGCTGGTGCATGCCTGGCAATGGCCAGTGCGATGGCGCCGGTGCCGGTGCCTAGGTCCAGCACGCGCATGCGGCCGTTGATTTTTTCTAAGGCAGCTTCGACCAGGGTTTCAGTATCCGGGCGTGGAATCAGCGTGTCTGGCGTGACTTTGAGCGCGAGCCCGAAAAACTCGCGTGAGCCCAAAATATGCGCAACCGGTTCGCCTTGCAAACGACGCTGCAAGAGTGATTCCACCGTATTAAGAGAGATGGTCGCCAGGCCGTCAGTTGCGTGCGCAATCAACCAGGCACGGTTCACATTCAGCACATACATCAATAATATTTGCGCCTCAATGCTCGCTTCGTCGGGTGGGACAAGTTGAGCCAGCTGTTGCCGCGCTATTTGTAGCCATTGTTGTACGCTATTCGCCACTATCTGCCCCCGGCGGCCTTGCGCAAGGCAATCGCCGTCGCATGGCCTTGTTTGGCCGGATGGCGCACGGCATGGCGGATCACCCACTTCAGGTCTTTGTCAGCATTGGTGAGCCAGCGCTCACATACTTCAAATGCCACTGCCGGATGGTCTTTGGCAATATCGCCCAAGTGATTCGCCACGCTGCGGCGCACATACAAACTGGGGTCGTTTTTCAGTGCTTCTAATATGGGCAACACTGGTGTCGGGTCGGCAATCAGTTGCGGAATGCGTGCACCCCACGGCAGGCGCGAGCGACAACCTTCAGAACATAAGCGCCGCACATGCGGGTCTGGATCATTTAGCCACAGCGTGAGTTGCTCTAGCGTGCGTTCGAAATCGTGTATCAGAAACGGGCGGATCGAAAACTCAGCGGTAAAGCGGCGCGTCAATTCATACTGCGCGCGCATCGCCGCCTCAAATGGATCCTCGCCACAATTATGTGCGGCATCACGGCCATAGTCGGCGATAAAACGCGTATGTGGCAAATAGAAAAAAACACTTAAGCCTAAGCGTTCTGTATGCGCGTTGGGTGGTGTGAGAGTACTTAGTAAAATGTCTGTCGCATCCGAGAACTTGGCTGGCAGCGTTGCTTTTAAAGCAGCGGCAATATGCGCCGAGCGATCCATCAACCCGAGTGGTGCAATGTTGGTAAGCGCTAACTGTTTAAAGGCTTGCGCATCAAAACCGCTGTGCACAATGCAGATGTTATGGGCCAGACAATCAATGGCTTCGCTATCCAGCAAAAACTTGATTGGATTATCTTTCTGGATACTGCGTGGTGCGGTGGGGATTCTGAAAGAGGTCATGAGTGTATGTGTATGCATGAGTATCTACCTGATTCAACTTAGGTCACTTCCTGCACACTAATTGCTTATTTCAAAAGGGCATATATCCTTATGCGCCTTGCATAACTTTTCATCATCGGGAAGAAATACGTAGTTCTCTAATTGTTCGTAAGTTTTACCAGTAAATTTCCAACGTGTATAAGAGGCGTGACCTGCTGTGCCACTAGTGGTTACCAATTGATGAAGGCCATGGTCTTTATTTTTGACAATGTCAGCAGCGTACGTGGTTGTTTGTAGTACGTTGATATAGAGACCGTTCAGTTTCACAACAAGCCAAATAGGTCCGGTAGCTGCGCCCCAGCCACATGCTTGCGAGGTGGTTACGATGTAGCCAGAAGCCTTGCCCTGCCCTGAAATATTCACTGTTTTACCAACCAGTTTACATTCAGGAAATGCAAAATTTTTTGTTGCACTGATCGCTATTGCTACAGCTTTAGGCACTTGCGTGAGTATTTTTTCCTCGATAAAAAAGGATTCAGCAAAAGCCAAATTTACAAAACACATCAATCCAATTGAAATGCATAGTAAGCGCATTAATTATCTTCACCCAAACTCGCCAGCAAATCCGCCTGATACTCAGTCGCCAGCGCATTAATCAACTCGTCCATATCGCCCTCAGTAATCGCTTCAATCTTATAAAGCGTCAAGTTGATGCGGTGGTCAGTGATCCGGCCTTGCGGGTAGTTGTAGGTGCGGATGCGCTCGGAGCGGTCACCGGAGCCAATCAGGTTGCGGCGCTCGGAGGCGATTTTGCTTTGTTGTTCGTCGACTTGCTTGGCCTTGATGCGCGCGGCCAGCACTTGCATGGCTTGCGCCTTGTTAGCGTGCTGGCTGCGACCGTCCTGACATTCGACCACGATGCCGGTGGGGGCGTGGGTAATGCGCACGGCAGAGTCGGTTTTGTTAATGTGCTGACCACCGGCACCAGAAGCGCGGAAGGTATCAATGCGGATATCAGCCGGGTTGATTTCAACATCACCCACCTCTTCTACCTCGGGCAGAATCGCGACGGTACAGGCTGAGGTGTGGATACGGCCTTGCGTTTCGGTATCTGGCACACGTTGTACGCGGTGGCCGCCGGATTCGAATTTGAGTTTTGAGTAAGCGCCGTAGCCGATGATTTTGGCAATAATCTCTTTATAGCCGCCTACTTCGCCTTCGTTGGCTGAGACGACTTCCACTTTCCAGCCCTGGCGGTCGGCAAAACGCGAGTACATGCGGAATAAGTCACCAGCAAACAAGCCGGATTCGTCACCGCCAGTGCCAGCGCGAATTTCAAGGAAGATGTTTTTGTCATCGCTGGGATCTTTGGGCAGCAACAGTTTTTGCAAGGCCAGTTCGACCTCTTCGAGGCGTTTTTTGCCGCTGTCTATTTCTTCTTGCGCAAACTCTTTCATCTCCGGGTCGGCCAGCATGGCATGCGCCTCTTTGAGGTCTGACTCGGTTTGGATGTAAATGTGGTATTGCTCAACAATCGGGGTAATTTCCGTATGCTCTTGCATGATCTTACGGTAGTTATCCATGTTGTCAGTCACGCCTTCGCTACTGAGCAGACGGTTGAGTTCTTCGAGACGCTCGCTTAAGTTAGCGAGTTTTTGCAGCATGCTTGGTTTCATTGTGTTTACCTAATATTCAAAGACCGGGCAAAGCCCAAGTCTTGAAAAAGTTATTCTTTGATTTGAAAGAGTTGTTTCACGAGGTGCTCCATGTGCGCATGGGCATCGCCGTGAGAATTGTTGAGCGCATGGCTGGGGCCATGCAAAAACTTGTTGGTGAGTGCATTGCTCAGCGCTTCGAGGGCTTTTTCGGGCGATTCGCCTTTTTGCAAAAGTTTGAGCGCTTTTTCCAGCTCGGCTTTACGCATGGCGTCAGCCTGGTCGCGCAGTGCTTTAATGGTCGGCACCGCTTCGCGCTGTTTGAGCCACTGCATAAAGTGCTCTACGCGTGAGTTGACGATGAGCTCGGCATTCACAGCCGCTTCCTGGCGATTGCCCAGGCCTTCTGTCACTACTTGTGCCAGATCGTCGACCGAGTATAAAAACACATCGTCCAGTGCCGAGACTTCGGGCTCAATGTCGCGCGGCACGGCGAGGTCGACCATAAACATCGGCCGGTGTTTACGTGCTTTAATCGCGCGCTCTACCATGCCCAGGCCCACAATCGGCAATTGGCTGGCGGTGCTGGTGATGACGATATCAAACTCTTGAAAGCGCTCGGGCAAGTCGTTGAGCAAAATGGCTTGTACGTTTAAGCCCTGGCTACGGATTTTTTCTGCCAGTTGTTCGCCACGCTCTAGTGTGCGGTTGGCGACGGTGATTTTTTTCGGTTTTTGCGCGGCAAAGTGGTCGGCACATAGTTCTATCATTTCGCCAGCGCCAATAAACAGCACGCTTTGTGTGCTTAAGTCACCAAAAATACGCTGCGCCAGTTTAACCGCCGCCGCCGCCATCGAAATCGAGCTGCCGCCAATGTCGGTATTGGTGCGTACTTCTTTAGCAACTTCAAACGTTCGCTGAAACAGCTTGTGCAGCATGGTGCCCAGCGTGCCCGAGTCCTGCGCAATTTTGACTGACTGTTTGAACTGACCCAAAATCTGCGCCTCACCTAACACCATGCTGTCCAGGCCACTGGCCACGCGGAACGCATGTTTAACGGCCTCGTGGCTGCTTAAGGTGTAGGTGTAAGGTAATAGTTTGTCGGCTTCGAGGCGGTGGTAGCTGGCCAGCCAGTCAATCACCACTTCGGGGCGGATAGACTGCACATAAATTTCGGTGCGATTGCAGGTCGATAAAATCGCCACTTCTGCCACGTTGTGACGCGCCAGATCCGCCAGCGCATGCGGCAAGGTGTCGTTGTTAAACGCAACGTTCTCACGGATGGCAATGGGGGCGGTGGTGTGGTTAACACCAATGGTATACAGCTGCATGGCGCTATTTTACCTGCGGCACAGGGCGAAAAGAGAAACAAATCGGCGCTTGCAAACAGTTCATGAGCGTTTGGATGGAAATCCATGTCTAAAGTGCCGACATTTTCTTATATTCACGCGACACAAGCAAGAATCCTGTCAATTTGACACAAATTGACGGTAAAATATTGGTTTTGCTAAACTTTTATTAGATTTATTTACGGAACTCAAGAGACGGAACACCAGCATGGACAAAACTTTTCGCATTGCCCCAAGTATTCTTTCAGCCAACTTTGCCAAATTAGGCCAAGAAATCGAAAACGTCATTAAATCCGGTACCGACATTGTTCACTTTGACGTGATGGATAACCATTACGTGCCTAACCTGACCATTGGTCCATTGGTGTGTGACGCCATTCGTGATTTGTCTCACAATGCAGGCGCATTGATTGACGTACATCTGATGGTGAAACCAGTTGACCGTATCATCCCTGACTTTGCCAAAGCCGGCGCTGACATCATCACTTTCCACCCGGAAGCATCTGACCACATTGACCGCAGTCTGGCATTGATTCGCGACAGCGGCTGTAAAGCAGGCCTGGTATTCAACCCAGCCACCCCGCTGCACTACCTGGACTACGTGATGGACAAAGTCGACATGATTTTGCTGATGTCCGTGAACCCAGGCTTTGGTGGCCAAAAGTTTATTCCAGCAACATTGGACAAACTGAAACAAGCCCGTGCCCGCATTGATGCTTACTACGAACAAACTGGCCGTCAAATCTGGCTGGAAGTCGACGGCGGCGTAAACGCGAATAACATCGCTGAAATCGCGAAAGCTGGTGCTGATACGTTTGTGGCAGGTAGCGCGATTTTTGGTGCACCTAAAGACACAGACCCTAACCGTTATGACACGGTGGTAGCGGCCATGCGTGCGTCTTTAGCCACTGTTTAAAAACAACATAATCCGTCACGATGCTTCGTTGCCGCTTTAAAAATAAGGACTTGCCTACTACTTGTAGGCTGCGTCCTGCTTTTTTGCGCGCGACCAAGCTTCCAAATCGTGGCCTCATTTAGGCTATGTTGTTTTTTGAGGTTTAAGTGATGCGGTTTCAAGTCAAAGTCGTGATGTTCGATCTGGACGGCACCCTGCTTGATACCGCGCCGCAAATTGCCGAAGCCGCCAACCGTATGCTGGTGGCTTTAGGCAAACCAATGTTGTCGCAGGCGCAAATCACTACTTATATTGGCGAAGGCGTGCAAAACCTGATCAAACGTTGTTTGGTTGGTAGCATGCATGACGAACCTGATGCGCAGGAATTTGCCCGTGCACAACCGCTGTATCATGACTTTTATGAGGCGAATGCGACCGACAGCCTGGCCTTTGCTGGCGTATTACCTGCGTTGCAACAATTGAAAAAACAAGGTTATCGTTTAGCCTGTGTCACCAACAAGCCGGAAAAATTCACTCTGCCTTTATTGCAGCATGCTGGGTTGGCGGATTTTTTTGAAATCGTCGTCTCCGGCGACACCTTGCCTAAAAAGAAACCAGACCCCTTGCCACTGTTGCATATTTGCCAAAAGCTAGGCACTTTGCCAGCCGAGGCCATGCTGGTGGGCGACTCTGAAACCGATATTCAGGCGGCACATGCTGCAGGGTGCTTTGTGGTGACTGTGCCTTATGGGTATAATCAAGGCCGCGCCATTGATGTGGCAACCGTGGATGCCACGGTGCAGCAACTCACCGAGGTGGTGAACTTGCTGGAGTTACCTGCTCTCTTCAGCGGGGATAACGAAAAAATGATCCAAATATCATGATGTTTTGTGCTCATCATTCTTCCAGTTGGCCAGTATTAAGCTGGCGTCGTTCGTGGCGGGGCTAGTCCTACTCCCCGGCGCTGGTGCACGCCATTTGCACTGATCTGTCGTGAGGCTTGCCCACGACACACTCGACGATCAACCTGGAAAAAGCATCATGTTAAGCACCTTAAGCAAGACCGAATTTGACGCGCTGGCGGCGCAAGGCTACAACCGTATTCCGCTAGTGATGGAAACCTTTGCCGACTTAGATACGCCGCTGTCGTTGTATCTCAAGCTGGCTAACCAACCCTACTCTTACCTGTTGGAAAGCGTACAAGGCGGCGAACGCTTTGGACGTTATTCCATTATTGGCTTGCCAGCCACCACGCGTATTGTGGTGCGTGATGAGGCGCTGCAAGTGCTTCAAGGCGATCAGGTCATTGAGTCGCACACTGACCAAAATCCGCTCGATTTTATCAAAGCCTATCAGGCGCGCTTTAAAACGCCACCGTATGAAGGTTTGCCACGATTTACCGGCGGCCTGGCGGGTTATTTTGGCTACGAGACCATTCAATATATTGAAAAGCGCCTGGGCAAAAACAAAAAGCCGGACGCGATTGGCACGCCCGACATCCTGCTGATGGTGTCGGAAGAAATTGCGGTGGTCGATAACTTGTCTGCCAAATTGTATTTTATTGTCTATGCCGACCCGACACAGGCAAACGCCTATGAAACGGCTTGTGCCCGCATGCACGCCTTGCTGGCAAAGTTGCGCACACAGGTCGAGATCCCTGCCGCGCTGCCAACAAGTAAAACGCAGGCGGTGTCCGAGTTTGGTGAAGACAATTTCAAAGCTGCAGTGAAAAAAGCGCAGCAATATATTCTTGAAGGCGACATCATGCAGGTGGTGCTGAGCCAGCGCATGACGCAAGACTTCGAAGCGGCGCCACTCAGTCTTTACCGTGCTTTGCGTAGCCTCAACCCATCGCCCTATATGTTCTATTACGATATGGATGACCATCACGTGGTTGGCGCCTCACCAGAAATTCTGGTGCGCCTCGAAGACACGACCGTGACCTCACGCCCAATTGCGGGCACGCGTCCACGCGGCAAAAACCGCGATCATGATTTAGCACTCGAAGCCGAGTTGCTGGCTGACCCGAAAGAGCGTGCCGAGCACGTGCAATTGATGGACTTGGGCCGTAACGATGTGGGCCGCGTAGCGCTCACCGGCACCGTCAAGGTCACTGACAATATGACCATAGAGCGCTATTCGCACGTGATGCATATCGTCAGCAATGTTGAAGGCCAGCTCAAGCCAGGTCTGGATGCGATTGATGTGCTGAAAGCGACGTTTACTGCAGGCACCGTGTCTGGCGCGCCCAAAGTACGGGCCATGGAAATCATTGAAGAGCTGGAGCCGTCCAAGCGCGGTATCTATGCGGGTGCCGTTGGCTACTTAGGCTTTAACGGTGACATGGACGTGGCGATTGCGATTCGCACCGCTGTGATTAAAGACAAAAAACTCTATGTACAGGCCGGGGCAGGTATTGTCGCCGATTCGGTACCGCAGAGCGAATGGGACGAAACCCAGAATAAAGCCAAAGCCGTGATCCGCGCCGCTGAACTGGTGCAAGCCGGCCTGGATAGCGAAGCCCAATCAAATACAGGAAAAGGAGCCTGATATGTTGTTGATGATTGATAACTACGACTCTTTTACCTACAACCTCGTGCAGTATTTTGGCGAGTTGGGTCAAGACGTCCATGTGCACAGAAACGATGAAATCACGCTGGCACAAATTGCGGCCATGAAGCCGGAAAAAATAGTGATTTCGCCAGGACCTTGCACACCGAATGAAGCCGGTATTTCCGTACCACTGATTCACGCGTTTGCTGGCAAGATTCCGTTGCTGGGCGTGTGTCTGGGTCACCAGAGTATCGGCCAGGCGTTTGGTGGCAACATCATCAAGGCCAAAACGCTGATGCACGGTAAAACGTCATTGATACACCACACCAACACCGGTGTGTTCAGAAATCTGCCTAACCCTTATACCGCCACACGTTACCACTCACTGGTGATCGAGCGCGAAACCATCCCGGATTGCCTGGAGATCACCGCCTGGACCGACGATGGCGAGATCATGGGCGTTAAGCATAAAACATTGGCCGTGGAAGGCGTGCAGTTTCACCCGGAGTCGATTCTGACCGAGTATGGGCATGAGCTGCTGGACAACTTCCTGAAAGGCTATTGATGGCCATCACGCCCAAAATTGCGCTGCAAAGGCTGATTGATCACACTGATTTCACGCATGAAGAAATGCTGGAAATCATGCAGCAGATCATGAGTGGCGAGTTTACCCAGATCCAGATTGCGGGCTTTTTGTCCGCGCTGCGCGTCAAAGGTGAAACCGTCACTGAAATTGCCGCCGCTGCGCAGGTGATGCGTGAGCTCTCTAGCAAAGTGGATATTAGCGATACGCGTCATTTGATTGACACCTGTGGTACGGGCGGTGCGCCTAATAAGGTGTTTAATGTCTCAACGGCGTCAGCCTTTGTTGCCGCAGGGGCAGGCGCAAAAATCGCCAAACATGGTGGCCGTGCAGCGTCTTCAAAAAGCGGCTCTGCCGATGTGCTCGAAGCGCTGGGCGTGAATATCGTGTTGACGCCGGAGCAAGTGGTGCGTTGTGTCAACGAAGCGGGCATTGGCTTTATGTTTGCGCCTAACCACCATGCAGCCATGAAGTATGCTGCGCCTGTGCGCCGTGAACTTGGGGTGCGTACCATGTTCAACTTGTTAGGCCCCATGACCAACCCAGCGGGTGCCAAGCGCCAGGTGATGGGCGTGTTTCATCGCGACTTGGTGCCATTGCTGGCGCAGACCTTGCAACAATTGGGTAGCGAGCATGTGATGGTGGTGCACAGTGCCGATGAAATGGATGAAATTTCTTTTTCTGCCGATACCTATGTGGCGGAGCTTAAAGACGGTCAAGTCAGTGAATACACCTTGAACCCGACCCAGTTTGGCATGCCATTGCATGACATCAACAGCATCCGTGTTGAAAGTGCGCAGCATTCCAGCGAGATTATTCTTGGCTTGCTGTCGGGTGACAAAGGCCCGGCCCGCGATATTGTCTTGCTCAACGCCGGTGCGGCCATTTATGTCTCTGGTCTGGCCAATGATTTGCCCTCTGGCATTGCGCAAGCGGCGCAGTCCATTGATTCAGGCGCGGCCTTGAATAAACTGCAACAACTCAAGGCTTTGAGCCAGGCGGCATGAAACGCTACGTATGGATAGCGCTGCTCGGTTTGCTGGCGGGGTGCCAGCAAACGTCGCCACAGAGTTCGAGCGAGGCTGGCGTCAGCAATCGGCCGCAGTCCACCGTGGAAGTGAAATCACAGGCTCAGAGACTGAATCTGCCATCGCTGTCTGCTGGCCTGGCTGCGGAAGACAATGCAGCCCTTAAACTGGCGTTTGCGCAAAAGCAAAGCCATGTCTGGCTAGAAGGGCATGGCGTAGTGAAAAAACTGTTGCCTGACGATAATCAAGGTGCCCGGCACCAGCGTTTTTTAGTGAGCGTGTCTGCGGAACAAACCTTGTTATTTGCGCATAATATTGACCTGGCACCTCGGGTGGAAAATCTGAGTGTAGGCGATGAAGTGACCTTTAAAGGGGAATATATTTACAACCCTAAAGGTGGCATCATGCATTGGACGCACCACGATCCGCAGGGGCGCCAGAGCGGCTGGATTACACATCAAGACCATACTTACCAGTAAGCGCGCATGCGCGCAGCCAGTAAGTGAAACGATAAAACATGCGAGCACATTATGTCTGATATTTTAAATAAGATTTTAGCCACCAAACGCGAAGAAATCACCAAGGCACAAGCACTCAAGTCGCTGGATGCCATGCGTGAAGAGGCGCTGGACCAGCCGGATTGTCGTGACTTTATTGGCAATATTGTCGACAAGGTCGATGCCGATAAACCGGCCGTGATTGCTGAAATTAAAAAAGCCAGCCCTTCCAAAGGCATTATTCGTGCGGATTTCAACCCAGCAGAAATTGCCAAAAGCTATGAAAAAGGCGGCGCGGCCTGTTTGTCCGTACTGACCGATGAGCAGTATTTTCAGGGCTCTGCCGCGTATTTAAAACAAGCCCGTGCCGCGTGCAAGCTGCCGGTGTTGCGCAAAGATTTCATGATAGACCCCTATCAAATCTATGAAGCACGTGCCATGGGCGCTGACTGCATTTTGCTGATTGTGGCCGCGCTGGAGCTGGCACAAATGCAAGAGCTGGAGCTCACTGCCCACAACCTGGGCATGGCGGTGTTGGTAGAGGTGCATGATGCCGACGAACTGGAACTCGCCCTGCAACTGGAAACACCTTTATTGGGCATTAATAACCGCAACCTGCGCACCTTCGATGTCACCTTGCAAACCACGCTCGACTTGCTTGAAAAAACACCTGAAGACCGCTTTGTGGTCACTGAGTCTGGTATTTTCACGCCGGAAGATGTTGCTTTGATGCGCAGCCACAACGTCAACGGCTTTTTGGTCGGTGAAGCGTTTATGCGCCAGGATGACCCAGGCGCTGAATTGGCTCGAGTGTTCGGCTAATAAAAGGACTGACCATGAGTAATCAATTTCTGGCAATTCGCCCGCGTCGCATGCGTAAAGATGACTTTTCGCGCCGCTTGATGCGTGAAAACGTGCTGACCACTAACGACCTGATTTACCCGGTATTTGTACTCGAAGGTGAAGGGCAGATTGAGTCTGTGAGCTCCATGCCAGGCGTGCAGCGTCAAAGCATCGATGTGTTACTTAAAACCGCCGAAGAGTGCGTCAAACTGGGCATTCCGGCGCTGGCCTTGTTCCCGGTCGTGCCACAGCAATACAAAAGCCTGGATGCCAAAGAAGCTTACAACCCGGATGGCCTGGTGCCGCGCACGGTGCGTGCCCTCAAAAAAGCCTTCCCTGAGCTGGGCGTCATTACTGACGTTGCCTTAGACCCCTACACCACCCACGGCCAGGATGGCCTGATCGACGATAGCGGCTATGTCCTTAATGATGAAACCGTTGAGGTGTTGGTTAAACAAGCCCTGTGTCACGCCGAAGCAGGTGCTGACGTAGTCGCCCCGTCTGACATGATGGATGGTCGTATTGGCGCTATCCGCGATGCGTTGGAAGAAGACGGCTATATCTACACCCGTATACTCGCCTACTCTGCTAAATACGCCTCAGCCTTCTATGGCCCGTTCCGTGATGCGGTGGGCTCGGCAGGCAACTTGGGCAAAAGTAATAAATACAACTACCAGATGGATCCGGCCAACTCAGACGAAGCGCTAAAAGAAGTCGCGTTGGACCTAGAAGAAGGCGCAGATATGGTCATGGTCAAACCAGGCATGCCCTATCTGGATATCGTCCGTCGCGTTAAAGACGAGTTTGGCGTACCGACCTATGCTTATCATGTCAGTGGTGAATATGCCATGCTCAAGGCCGCTGCGCAGAATGGCTGGCTGGATGAGAAGGCTTGCGTGCTGGAGGCGATGCTTGGGTTTAAACGCGCCGGGGCGGATGGCGTGTTGACGTATTATGCGATGGATATTGCGAGATGGTTAAAAGAGTAGTGCTCTAACAGCTGTCTTTTATCTTCTTAGAGCTGTAATTCCGGCGTGGTGAGATTGCAATAAAAGATTGTTCTTTGATTAGTCGTTGTAGGGTGGGTATTGATGCCCACGCGTTTGTGGTTGATTGTGATGTTGCTTTTCGCTTTTTCGGCGAGTTACTTTTCTTTGCTTGCCCAAAGAACAAGTAACCAAAAGAAATGCACCCCAACTTCCGCTTGTTTCCTGCGTTGCTCGTCAAAATAAGCGCTCGCGAAACTCATCCTAGCGGCCTGCACAAAGCGCAGGCCACCGCGGGATTCGGACAGCCGCTCGCTTAATCTTATTTTGCCTGCGCTACTCGGCGCGGCAGATGGGGACCCCGAACACCATGCGACTGTCACTGCTCCTAAATTAAACAAAGAAAAAAGAATCTAGTTTTTAATCGTCCAAACTGTGGTGTCGCTACTTAAATGAGACGAATCCCATTCCATCACGCTGAGTAGCGGAGACGAAGTGGGGGTATTCGGCCATCGGCTGTTTGAGCTCCGCAACAAGCCACGTTTTGTGTGGCTTGTCAGGGCGAGTTTCGATGGACGCCCACTTTGTTGAGCAACGCAAGGTAGCCGTCAGGCCGTGATGGCTGGGTGCCCTCTTCTTTGGTTACTTTCTGAGGGGCAAGCATCAGAAAGTGACTCGCCTAAAGGCGAAACAAACCGTTACATAAAAAACTAATCACTAAACTCTTTTACTTAGGCGCAAACGTAAACGCATCGCTATAAAACTCTTCTTCTGGTAAGCCTTGCGCCACAAATGTCTGTTTAGCAATGTCCACCATCCCTGGTGCACCACATACATACACTTCAAACCCGCTCAAATCGGCATGGTCTTCCAGCACGGCCTGATGCACCAATCCGCGACGTCCATCCCAGTTGTCGCCATTATTGCCGTTTGAAATCACCGGGATATACTGAACATTCGGCATAAACTGCGCCCAGCGCTGGCAGAGGTCGTCCATATATAAATCAGCTGCCTGGCGCGCGCCACGGTAGAGGTACACTGGCCGGGTAATTTGATTGAAAATCATATGCTCTATCATGCCTTTCACCGGCGCAAAACCCGTGCCGCCAGCGACCATGATGATGGGTTTGTCGTTTTGCTCACGCAGGAAAAAGCTGCCTAGCGGTGCTTCGATACGCAAAATCGTTTTTATCGGCATCTCGTTAAAGACTTGTTCGGTGAAGTGGCCACCAGCAATTTTTCGGATATGCAGCTCGATAAAGCCTTTTTCGTGTGGGGCATTGGCAATGGAGAAGGCGCGGCGGCGACCGTCTTTGAGCAGAAATTCGATATATTGGCCGGCCATAAAGGTCAGTTGCTCGGTGCCTGGTAATTGCAAATGCAGCACCATGACGTCATCGCCCAGTTGCTCTTTGTTTTGTACGCGTACTGGCAAAATACGCGGCTTGATGCCTTGCACCATGTCGATCTGGCGGCATTCGATCACCAGGTCTTCCAGTGGTCTGGCGCAGCAAAATAGCGCCATGCCTGCGGCTAGTTCGGCGTCCGTTAAGGCGCTGCCCTGGTAGTCGTCATGCATGACCTTGCCGGTGAGCACTTTGCCCTTGCAGGCGCCGCAGGCACCGTTGCGACAGCCATAAGGCAGGTTGATGCCTGCCTCAATCGCGGCTTCGAGCACGGTCTGGCTCGGGCGTACGTCAAAGGTGTGGCCGCTGTTTTCAATCAATACATGGTTCATGATGCATGGTCTTTTATCGATTAATCTTTGCGTGGCAAGTGGACAACATTGTCGGCTGGTTTGCTGTCGTTTACTTCAGTAAACTCGCCTTCAATCACCTCGTCGTTGGCGCTGGCACGGCCATAAGCGCTATGTTTGTTGCCGGTGGCGCCTACGCCTGGGGTCCGGCTGGGGATCAGTAGCAAAACCACTGCCAGCACATCGCTAATCACGCCGGGGATGAGCAGCAACACGCCAGCAAACATATTTCTGGCGGTTGAAAACATGGCGGCAACCGGATTGCTGCCTGCTCCCATTTGCTGGAACATGCGTGCGGCCATCAGGTCTTTTTCGCTACGTATCAACTGCAGGCCAAGATAACCGATGATGACTAAATACACTAATACCCACCAGCCATAGCGCTGGCTAAGTTCGATCAGGACGGCTATCTCCAGAAACGGAAAAGCCAGTAGAATAGCAAAGATGATAAAACGCATGTCAGAATCCTGTCTGTGAGTCAGCGCCCATGACGCCAAAAGAGGAAATTATAATCGTGTTTACGCATGTGCCGAACAGGGCATGTGCTGAGTATATCGCGCAGACGCTGGTTACAGAGAAGTTGGCGGCATGTGTCAATATTTCAAGCCCTGTCACGTCTATCTACCATTGGCAGGGGCAAGTGGAGCGGGCAGAAGAGATAGGCCTGACTATCAAAACCAGTTGTCAGGCCTATGCCGCATGCGAGACTAAGTTACGGATACTGCATCCTTATGAACTTCCGGAGATTGTAGGCATCCATGTGAACGAGGGTTTGCCGGAATATTTGGCTTGGGTGGCAACAGAAACAATGGGGCGGGAGTGAGTCGTTGATCAATTTTTGGGTAAGAAGCTGGGTGAGGCTGCTGGTGGTGTTGCTGCTGGCTGCGTCGCCGGTGCATGCGGCGTCGCAATTTTCAAAACTGTTTACTGAAGATAGCAGCGACGACTTTTTGCCTGTGGATCAGGCCTTTAAGGTCGAAGCCGGGTTGGTGGATGCTAGCCACGCGCAGCTCAAGTTTGTGGTGACACCCGGGCATTATTTGTATCGTGAGCGCATTCAACTGGTATTGCCCGCTGGCGACACTGCAACCATCGCGCTGCCGGCTGGTGAAACCAAAAATGACCCCAATTTTGGTGAGCAACAGGTGTTTCACCATGACGCACTGGCTGAGGTCACGTTTGCTGGCGCGGCGCCTGCTACCTTGCAGGTGCGCTATCAGGGCTGTAGTGAAAAAGGCTTGTGTTATCCGCCACAAACCAAATCGTTGCCATTGGCCGTCGCCGCTGCTGCGCCTAATACTAATCAGATGTTATCAGCGCAGCCAACAACTGAAACCGAAGATGAATTTTCCGGCAAATTATTGTCTTCTGGCCGTTGGTGGCAGATTGTGGCTGGCTTTTTTGGCGCAGGATTGTTGCTGGCATTCACCCCTTGCGTGTTCCCGATGATCCCTATTTTGTCTGGCATTATTGTTGGTAGAAATGCGCATGTGTCGCGAGGCAAGGCCTTTACCTTGTCGCTCGCTTATACATTGGGCATGTGCCTGACCTATACGCTGGCTGGGGTGGCGGCTGGATTATCTGGGCAGTTATTGAGTAGCGCCTTGCAAACGCCTGCAGCCCTCATTAGCGGCGCGCTGATTTTTGTGGTGCTATCTTTGTCGATGTTTGGGTTTTATGAGTTGAAATTGCCCAGCGCGCTAGAAAACTACTTTTTTAACTGGAGTAATCGCTTTAAAGGCGGTCACTTATTGAGTGATTTTCTGATGGGCGCCATGTCGGCGCTGATTATCAGCCCCTGTGTGGCAGCGCCTCTAGCCGGTGCTCTGCTTTATATCAGTCAAACCCATGATGTGACGCTCGGTGCCGTGGCGCTGTTTTCATTGTCTTTAGGCATGGGCGTGCCTTTGCTGTTAATTGGCGCATCTGCCGGGACGTTGCTGCCCAAAGCTGGCGAATGGATGAATACGGTACGCCGCTTGTTTGGCGTGTTAATGCTGGGTGTGGCAATCTGGATTGTCAGCCCGATTTTGCCGGTGGCCGCGCAGTTGCTGTTATGGGCGGTCCTCTGTATCGTTCCTGCGATTTACTTACGGGCCATTGACCCGTTGCCTGCAACAGTAAGTTCGGTGCAGCGCCTATTTAAAGGTTTTGCTGTGATCTTGTTGCTATATGGCGTGGCTTTGCTGGTCGGTGCCTGGTCAGGTGCGCGCTCGCCTTTGCAACCGTTGCAAGCGCTGGCCGCTGGTGAATCCGCCCGCGTGCAGCCATTGGCTTTTCAGCGCGTGCAAAGCGTGCAGGCCCTTGAGCAACAGCTGCAAGCCGCGCATGGCCAGCCAGTCATGTTGGATTTTTATGCCGACTGGTGCGTTTCCTGCAAAGAGTATGAGCAATTTGTATTTAGTGACCCTGCGGTGCGGGCGGAATTGCAAGGTGTGTTGTTGTTGCAGGCCGATGTCACGAATAACCGCGCGGAAGATGCCGCGCTGTTAAAGCAGTTTGGCTTGTTTGGCCCGCCAGGCATCGTCTTTTTCAATGCACAAGGCCAGGTTCAGCCCGTGATCAAAGGCTACCAAGAGACCGCGCGGTTCTTGCGCAGTGTGCGGGCACTCAAACTCAGGCAAGCCGCGGCAGTATTAAAGCAAGCAGAGGTGCCGCCGCATGCGTAACGTTGCCCGTGTCGTGATGACTGTTTTATTGATGGTGGTGCTGGGCAGCGGCTTTCGCTGGCTGTATCTCAACCGCGATCAATGGATGGCAAGCGACTCGGCGTTGCCGAGTGCAACGCAGATTGCCCCCTTATGGACCACCACGCTGTTTGATCACAGCGGCAAAGCCTACCCTTTGGCGCAATATCGGGGCAAGCCAGTGATTTTGAACTTTTGGGCCACCTGGTGTGAGCCTTGCCGCGAAGAAATGCCGGAAATCTCTGCCCTCGCCAGTGCGCACCCTGAGATTGCTGTTCTGGGGGTGGCGATTGATGAGGCTGCGGCAGTGCACGAGTTTACTGAAAGCACCCCGGTCAGCTACCCGCTACTGATTGCCGAGAATGAAGGCATGCCGTTGGCAGAAGCCTTGGGTAATCATAAGGGGGTGTTGCCTTACACGGTTGTCATCTCCGCGCAAGGTGAGGTGACGCAGATTTTCTTTGGTCGCGTCAATCGCGACATGCTGCAAAAAGCGCTCAATTTGTAGAGTGTTGGTGGCTTTTTTGTTGCATGCTTAATCTGTCAATCCCCGCTTGTTCGCGACATAACCACTTCAATTGTCGACTCAATTAGCGACTTTCAATTTTCTTTAAACTGCGAATTCCGCTGGACAAAATGCAATAACTTCGGCAAACTTCGACGCCATGAAGGTTGTATTTTTCTCTCTGAGAGGCATCTGAAATGGGCGCCAAATCTATCCTGGTGATTCACGGACCCAATTTAAATATGCTGGGCACCCGTGAGCCGCAGCATTACGGTAGTCAAACACTTGCAGACATTAATCAACGTTTGCAGGCCTTGGCGCGTGCCGATCAAGTGCATCTGGAAGCCTTTCAAAGCAATTCCGAAGCTGACATCATTGAGAAAATACACACTCTCTCTGTGAACCGCGTTGATTATGTGATCATTAATCCGGCGGCATTCACCCATACCTCCATTGCTATTCGTGATGCGCTTTCTGCGGTCAATGTGCCGTTTATTGAGGTGCATCTATCGAATGTGCATGCGCGAGAGTCCTTCCGGCATCACTCTTATTTCAGCGATATTGCAACTGCCGTCATTTGCGGCTTGGGCGCAGAGGGATACTTCGCCGCATATCGTTACATCCAACAACTCTAATAACATTAAAACATTTACATTCGAGGCTTTTATGGATTTACGCAAACTCAAAAAACTGATTGATCTGGTCGAGGAATCGGGGATTTCCGAACTGGAACTGACCGAAGGTGAGGAAAAAGTACGTATTAGTCGCGCCATGGCGCCTAGTGTCGCGCCGGTGACGCAATATATGGCTGCGCCCGCGCCTGCTGCAGCACCGGTAGCTGCACCCGCCGCTGCGCCTGCTGTTGCCCCGGCCGAGGTACAAGATGGCCAAATCATTAAATCGCCGATGGTCGGTACTTTTTACCGCGCCTCGTCCCCTGATGCTAAGTCTTTTGTCGATATCGGCAGCAGCGTGAATACAGGCGAGACCTTGTGCATTATTGAGGCGATGAAGTTACTCAATGAAATTGAGAGCGAATTTGCCGGTACGATTAAAAAGATTTTTGTCGAAAATGGTCAGCCTGTCGAATACGGCGAACCTTTGTTCCTGATCGGTTAATTGCTATGTTTGAAAAAATTCTGATTGCCAACCGCGGCGACCAGCTGCCGGTAGGCAGCGCAGCAACGAAGTTAAATTGCGTCGTGGCTGTTAGCCACGCGGCTATTGAGACGCGGAGTTAATAATGTTTGAGAAGATTCTGATTGCCAACCGCGGCGAAATAGCCCTGCGTGTGCAGCGTGCCTGTCGTGAGTTGGGGATTAAAACAGTTGCCGTGCACTCTGAGGCCGACCGTGACGCCAAATATGTCAAACTGGCCGATGAGTCCGTGTGTATTGGCCCGGCGCCGTCAGCTAAAAGTTATCTGAATATTCCGGCGGTGATCAGTGCTGCCGAAGTGACAGACGCGCAGGCGATACACCCTGGCTATGGCTTTTTGTCTGAAAACGCTGATTTTGCCGAGCGCGTTGAACAAAGTGGTTTTGTATTTATTGGCCCGCGTGCTGAAACCATCCGTTTAATGGGCGATAAGGTTTCTGCCAAAGACGCGATGAAAAAAGCGGGTGTGCCGTGCGTGCCTGGCTCAGATGGCGCCCTGAATGACGATGCAGCCGAGACGATGAGAACGGCCAAACGCATTGGCTATCCGGTCATTATTAAAGCGGCTGGTGGCGGTGGTGGTCGTGGCATGCGCGTGGTGCATACCGAAGCCGCGCTGCTAAATGCGGTTAATATGACCAAAGCGGAAGCACAAAGCGCTTTTGGTAACCCCATGGTCTACATGGAAAAGTTCCTCGAAAACCCGCGCCATATCGAGATTCAGATTCTGGCTGACCAGCATGGTAACGCAGTTTACCTTGGTGACCGTGACTGTTCCATGCAGCGCCGTCATCAAAAAATCATTGAAGAAGCGCCTTCGCCATTACTGCCAGACCGCGTGCGTGACAAGATTGGCGAGCGTTGTGCCGAGGCATGTCGCAAAATTAAATACCGTGGTGCAGGCACGTTTGAGTTCTTGTACGAAAACGGCGAGTTCTATTTCATTGAAATGAACACCCGTTTGCAGGTAGAGCATACAGTGACCGAAATGATCACCGGTATCGATCTGGTACAGCAGCAAATCTTTATTGCTGCCGGTGAAAAATTGCCGTTCCGTCAACGCGATATCGTCTTGAATGGTCATGCTATTGAGTGCCGGATTAACGCCGAAGATCCTTACACTTTTGTGCCGTCGCCTGGATTTATCAATCGTTTTCATATGCCTGGCGGCCCTGGTGTGCGCATGGATACCCATGTGTATGGCGGCTATACTGTGCCACCACACTATGACTCAATGATTGGTAAGCTGATTACGCATGGTGCGACGCGTGAGCAGGCGATTGCCCGAATGCGTGTTGCGTTGTCCGAGATGTATGTCGAAGGCATTAAAACCAATACCGCGCTGCATGCTGACCTGATGGCCGATTTGGCCTTTCAGCAAGGCGGCACCAGCATTCACTATCTGGAGCAAAAGCTGGGTATCAGCTCAAAATAATGTTGCATTGGCTGTTACTTAAAATTCAATCGACCGAACCGCAGGCCGAGGCGCTCAGCGACGTGCTTATGGAACATGGTGCATTGTCTGTGAGCATAGAAGACGCGCATGCAGACACCTTGGCCGAGCAGGCGATTTTTGGCGAGCCTGGTGATCCGCCACCAGGCATCTGGCAGCAAAATATTGTCACGGCCATGCTAGATGCTGACGCTGATGTGCAGGCCTTGCTGGCAAATGTACAGGCAGAATTAGCGCTGGATGGCTTGAAATACCAATTGGAGCAGATTGAGGAGCAAGACTGGGTGCGTGCGACACAAGCCCAGTTTGATCCGATACGCGTCACTGATCAGCTGTGGATTGTGCCTTCCTGGCATCAAGCGCCGAATGCCGAGGCGATTAATATCGTCTTGGACCCGGGCCTGGCTTTTGGCACCGGCAGTCATCCGACCACGCATTTATGCTTGAGCTGGCTGGCGCAATTGCCTAAAGCCTTATTGGCCAAGGCAAATGTGCTGGATTATGGCTGTGGCTCGGGGATTTTGGCGATTGCTGCTAAAAAGCTGGGCGCGCAGAGCGCGATTGGTGTCGATATTGACACACAAGCCGTGATTGCCAGCCGTGATAATGCCGCCAATAATCAGGTAGAGGCCATTTTTTATGATTCTGCAGATTATCTGCACGAGCCATTTGATATTGTGGTCGCCAATATTCTTTCCAGCGCGCTGATGGTGCTGGCGCCCGTGATTGCCACCTCTTGTAAAAGTGGCGGCAAAGTTGCATTATCGGGCATATTAGATAGCCAGCAGGACATTTTGCTGGCACATTACGCCGAGTGGTTTGAAATGGATGCCCCTATCCAGCAAGATGGATGGGTCTTGCTGACGGGAACCAGAAAATGTCCTTAATCACGGCCTGCCCGGCCTGCCAAACACAATTCGAAGTCACTGACGAACAATTGCAGGCCTACGCAGGCAAGGTGCGCTGTGGCGAATGTGACCATGTGTTTGACGCGCGATCACACCTCGTTGAATCAACCGCTGCGGCGTTAGCCGTGGCCGATACGAGTGATGTGGCCAGCGATGCTGCTGTCTATTTCAAAGTCAGTGCCGAGGTCGCGCATGCGGATAATACCGCCGCCGTGCCGGACTTTTCGGTGCGCCCTGACCTGCCTTTAGATGATGATTTTTCGCCGACGCTGCGTGGAGAGGCGCATGATGCAGTAGATGCATCGCCTGCGATTCCTGCATTTTTACGTGATATTGCGCTTGCCGACGAGCGGCCTGCGCTCCCTACCAGCCCGGCCAGCCAGCGCGTCTTTATCATTTTGTCGGCTGTCTTGGTGCTATTGCTCATCTTGCAGTCAACTTACTTCACCCGCGTCAGCCTGGCGGCCACCTACCCGCAAACCAAACCCTTATTGCAAGCTTTGTGCAAGCCGTTGCATTGTGAGGTCAGCGTGCCGCGTGATATCGCCCAGTTAACCATCGACGATGCTGATATTCAGGAGCACAAAGAGCGGCAGGGCGTGTTGATATTCTCTAGTGTGCTGATGAATCATGGCACCGTTGCCCAGGCCTACCCGCAAGTTGAGTTGACCCTGACTAACACCGCAGACGAGCCTGTGCTGCGTAAAACCCTGCATCCTGCTGAATATTTGCCTGCGTCGGTCAATGTGGCCGCAGGCCTGGCGCCACAACAAGAGCAAGCGGTCAAAGCCTTGTTGGGCGTAGATGAAAAACTGGTCACCGGCTTTCGCGTCGCGATTGCCTACTAGCCGCCCTTTATTCTTTAGCGGCGCGCGTCTTGCGCCTGCGCTGCCCCAACGTCAACCATCACTTTTTTCAACACCTCAATCGCGGCCGTGCGCACAAAGCTTTTACGCCAGGCGAGTGCAATGCGTCGACTAGGCGCCGGTTTGCTAAACGGAATCACACGGATTAGTGGATTTTGGTAGCGTGCAACAGTGGCCATCGCAGGCAGCACCGTAATCCCTAGGTTGGATGCCACCATATTGCGTATGGTCTCCAGTGAGTTGCCTTGCAGCACCTCACCTTTGCGGCTCAATTCCGGGCAGGCCTGCGTGACCTGATTACTAAAGCAATGGCCGGTATTCAGCAATAACACTTTCTCATTGCTTAACTCATCAGCATCGATGCTTTTGCGGTTTGCCCAAGGGTGGCTGACCGGCACCACCACGTTAAAGTCTTCATCGTACAGCGGGATGGTTTCAATGCCCGGCACATCAAACGGCAAGGCAATCACGGCGGCATCAATCACGCCGTTTTTGAGTTGCTGCTCCAGGGTGGCGGTAATATTTTCCTCCACCTCCAGCGGCATTTGCGGGGCTGTTTTAATCAAAGGCGGAATAATCTCTGGGAGCAAGTAAGGCCCGACCGAGTGAATCATGCCCAGCTTAAACAGGCCGTTGAGCGGATCATTACCATGCTTGGCCATGTCTTTAATTTTGGCGGCCTGTTCCAGCACGATATTGGCTTGCGCAATAATCTGCTCGCCAATGTCGGTTGGCGTGACTTCATTGCGGTTGCGCTCAAACAACGAGACACCTAATTCTTCTTCTAGCTTTTTAATGCCTAAACTTAGGGCCGGTTGCGTCACAAAACACTTTTCGGCGGCACGGCGAAAATTGCGTTCTTGTGCCACGGCTAATACAAACTTCAACTCTATCAGGGTCATGAAACTGCACTCATCTCAACGAGATACATAGTTTAATTGCATTAATTTTATTAATCAATAATATCAAAACATACAATTATGCAAATTAAATGCCTGTGGTTAGAATGCTACTCATCAACAAGCACTCATAAGGAGAAGCAATGCTGGCTTGGCTTAGCAGTGAACGCGCGTCATTGCAGGAAGTACTGGCTGCCTATGCCGCCAGTTTTTAAAGCATGGTCTAAATGCACAAGCGTTCAAATCATGATCGTCACAATCAATCAGTAGTATATTGAGAACCTTGGTTTTCAGTGCACACGAACGACCAATTATTAAAAAGGAGTTGAAAATGCAGAATCAACAAAACAGTAGTGGCAAGTGTCCTTTTGGCCATGGCGCAAACACAGTTAACAGCCAATCCAGTACCAACTGGTGGCCGAATGCTTTAAATCTGGATATCTTGCATCAGCATGACCGCAAAACTAACCCGCTTGGCGAAGATTTTGACTATCGCGAAGCCGTCTCAACGCTGGATGTGGCGGCTGTCAAAAAAGACCTGCATGCGTTAATGACTCAGAGTCAGTCATGGTGGCCAGCAGATTGGGGTCATTACGGTGGCTTGATGATACGCCTGACCTGGCACGCCGCCGGGACCTATCGTGTGGCTGATGGCCGTGGTGGCGCCGGCACTGGTAACCAGCGTTTTGCGCCGCTGAATAGTTGGCCTGACAACGTCAACCTGGATAAAGCGCGTCGTTTGTTATGGCCTATCAAGAAAAAATACGGCAACAAGCTGTCCTGGGCAGATTTGATTACGCTGGCCGGTACTATTGCTTATGAGTCTATGGGTCTTAAAACCTTTGGCTTTGCATTTGGCCGCGAAGATATCTGGCATCCTGAAAAAGACATTTATTGGGGTAACGAAAAAGAGTGGCTGGCCAAAACTGGTAGCGAAGGCAGCCGTTATTCTGGCCAGCGCGACCTGGAAAATCCACTTGCTGCAGTGATGATGGGCCTGATTTACGTTAACCCAGAAGGTGTCGATGGCAACCCTGACCCGTTAAAAACGGCGCACGATATCCGCGAAACCTTTGCCCGGATGGCGATGAATGATGAAGAAACTGTGGCATTGACCGCCGGTGGTCACACCGTGGGTAAAGCACACGGTAACGGCCAGGCTAGCAATCTGGGGGCAGACCCGGAAGGCGCAGATGTGCATGAGCAAGGCACCGGCTGGAACAACACCACGACGCGCGGCGTCGGCCGAGATACGGTCACCAGTGGCATTGAAGGCGCCTGGACGACACATCCGACGCGTTGGGATAACGGTTATTTCGCCATGTTGTTTAACCACGACTGGGCACTGAGTAAGAGCCCGGCAGGCGCCTGGCAGTGGGAGCCCGTGAGCATTAAAGAGGAAGACAAACCGACCGATGTTGAAGACCCGTCGATTCGTTATAACCCGATCATGACCGATGCTGACATGGCCATGATTAAAGACCCGATTTATCGCAAAATCTCTGAGCGATTCCGCGATGATCAGGCCTATTTCTCAGAAGTATTTGCGCGTGCCTGGTTCAAGCTGACGCACCGCGATATGGGCCCTAAAGCACGCTATATCGGCCCGGATGTGCCGCAGGAAGACCTGATTTGGCAAGACCCGGTACCCACAGGCAATGCTAGCCTGAGTGACGCGGATATTGCGACTTTGAAAGCCCAAATTCTGGCCAGCGGCCTAACTACCGCTGAACTGGTGGCCACCGCCTGGGACAGCGCACGTACCTTCCGTGCGTCGGATTACCGTGGCGGTGCTAACGGTGCACGTATTCGCCTGGCGCCACAAAAAGACTGGGCAGGCAATGAGCCCGCCAGATTGCAAAAAGTGCTGACTGTGCTGCAAGGCATTCAGCAAACCTTTGGCAAACCAGTCAGCCTGGCTGACCTGATCGTGCTGGCGGGGTCTGCGGCAGTGGAGCAAGCGGCCAAAGCGGCGGGTGTGGCAGTCAACGTGCCTTTTGCAGCGGGTCGTGGCGATGCTACTGAAGCACAAACAGATGCCGAGTCTTTTGACGTGCTGGAACCGGTGCATGACGGTTACCGTAACTGGTTAAAGGCAGACTATGTGCCCACGCCAGAAGAAATGCTGCTGGACCGTACACAACTGATGGGTCTCACCGCGCCAGAAATGACCGTGCTGATTGGCGGTATGCGTGTGCTTGACACCAACCATGGTGGCAGCAAACACGGTGTGTTTACCGATCAGCCAGGCGTGCTCAGCAACGACTTTTTTGTCAACCTGACTGACATGCGTTACACCTGGGTGCCCACAGGTAAAAACCTGTATGAAGTGCGTGATCGCAACACGGGCGCAGTCAAGTGGACGGCGACACGCGTTGACCTGGTGTTTGGGTCTAACTCAATACTGCGTTCTTATGCCGAGGTGTATGCGCAAGACGATGCCAAACAAAAATTTGTGCAGGATTTTGTGGCAGCATGGACGAAAGTCATGAATGCAGATCGATTTGATTTGAAGTAATCGCTGTTTGTTATAAAGTTAAAGCGCCTTGAGCAATCAAGGCGCTTTTTTATTGATGGATGTTTTTTTAGAGTTAATACAAAGTGCTTTTTTGTATTTCTCTGCTTCGATATTTGCAACCCATCATGTGTCGTTTTGGCGTGGGGTGGAATCCAGGCGTGGTGGGATTGCAATAAAAGGTTGTTCTTTAGATTGGTCATTGTAGCGTGGGCATTTTTGCCCACGCGGGTTTTGTGGTTGTTTGTGATGTTGCTTTTCGCTTTTCAGCGAGTTACTTTTCTTTGCTTGCCCAAAGAACAAGTAACCAAAAGAAAGTGCACCCCAGCTTCCGCTTGATTCCTGTGCTACTCGGCTTGCCGGGCGGCCATCGAAACTCAACCTGGCAGCTCACACAAAGCGTGAGCTGCTGCGGGATTCGGACAGCCGATGGCCGAAAGCCCCCGCCAATCCTGCGTTGCTCGGCGCGGCAGATGGGGACCCCGAACACCATGCGACTGCAACCCTCGATGGTTATAAGAAAAGAATTGTTTTTTGAACCGTCCAAACTGTGGTCCAGCAACTTAAATGAGAATAATCCCATTCCATCACGCTGAGTAGCGGAGACAAAATAAGAGTAGAGGGAGCGACTGTCTGAGCTCCGCAACAAGCCACGTTTTGTGTGGCTTGTCAGGGCGAGTTTCGTGACCGTCTTATTTTGTTGATAACTAAGACTGCGCAGCCGTCTGTTACGGCGTAGGCTAACTCGCGCAGCGATGTTAAGCGTAGCGGCCGTAGCCAACAACGCAAGGGAGCCGAAGGCCGTGATGGCTGGGTGCCCTCTTTTTGGTTACTTTTTTGGGGCAAGCAAAAAAAGTAACTCGCCAACAAGGCGAAAAGGAATGCAGCAATGAAGAAAGACCTTTTGTTCTAATCACGCTTCTTTTAGATTCGGCCGATACAGTTGCCTAATAATCTTGTGCATGATTTATCCCGTGCCGAAGAACGCTGCATTTATGACCAAATATTTCACGGTATGACTAATCCTGCTAATTTCCCCAACATCCCGCAAGTCTTTTGCAGTGTCTGCTAGAATACAGCCATGGATATTTATTTGATGCTGAAGGCCGTGATCATGGGCCTGGTCGAAGGCGCGACCGAGTTTATTCCTGTCAGTAGTACTGGACATCTGATCATCACCGGGGAGTGGCTGGATTTTCTCTCTAAAGATAAACGCGATGTGTTTGAAATCATCATCCAGCTGGGCGCGATTCTGGCCGTGTGTGTGGAATACCGCCAGCGCCTGTGGAATACCGTGCAACGTATTCAAACCGACACTAATGCGCAGCATTTTGTGCGTAACCTGATAATCGCTTTTTTACCTGCGGCGTTAATCGGCCTGGCATTTCATCATCAAATTAAAGAGCATTTGTTTTCCTCTTTCACCGTTGGCATTGCGCTGGTGGTGGGTGGGGTGCTGATTTTGCTGATTGAAAAATTTGCCCCTCCTGGCCAAACACGTGAGGTGGACCAGATTTCTGCCAAGCAGGCGTTGCAGATTGGGTTTGCGCAAGCGCTGGCATTGGTTCCTGGCATGTCACGTTCAGGGGCTACCATTCTAGGCGGCATGTGTTTTGGCTTGAGCCGTCAAACAGCGACCGAGTTTTCGTTCTTTTTGGCGCTGCCGATTATGTTTGCGGCGACCGGGCTGGATCTGTTCCAGGCGCGTGATTTGCTGTCTGCCGATGATGCGTTGATCTTTTTGATTGGCTTTGTGGTGTCATTTTTGTCTGCGCTGGTGGTGATTCGTGCCTTGATTCGCTTTGTGGCACAGCATTCGTTTGCGGTGTTTGCTTGGTACCGCATCGTATTTGGTATTCTGATATTGGCCTTTTTTGCACATTAATCTGTTTAAGGTTTGAGTCATGAATCGTGCACTGTTTAAAAAAATTGCGTTGGGTATTGCCGCTGTTCTGGCCGTGTTGCTATTGCTGGTGGTTTACCTGGCGGTGACCTTTAATCCTAATGATTACAAGTCAACCGTCATCCAGTTAGTCAAAGATAAAAAACAGCGCACGCTGGATATCAAGGGCGATATCAAGCTCAGTTTCTGGCCAAAAATCGGTGCCGACTTAGGCGAGCTCACTTTGTCTGAGCATCAATCTGACAAACAGTTTGCTGCGATTAAAAGTGCGAAAGTGGCGCTGGCGGTGTTGCCACTGCTCAAAAAGCAAATCGTCGTCGATACGGTTTACCTCGATGGCGCGCAGGTCAATGTGGTTCAGCATGCCGATGGCAGCTTTAACTTTGATGATTTGCTGAGTAAAGATGAATCAGAATCTGAGCAGATTAATTTTGATGTGCAAGGCGTCAAAGTCACCAACACGCAAGCCAGTTTTAGCAATGAAGGCACCGGGGCTCAATACAGCGTAGACCAGTTAAACCTGACCACTGGCCAAGTGGCGTTGAAAAAACCGTTTGATGTGGCGACAGATTTTCACCTGCTGGCCAATCAGCCAGCGGTGGATGCCAAAGCGGCGATTAAAGCCAATATCATGGCTGACCCTGAAGGCAAACATTTTGTGGTGAAAGGCCTGGATGCGCAATTAAAAGGCGCTCTGCTCGATGGCAAGGATGTGACCGTGACTGCGCAAGGTTCGGTAGATGTGGATGCGGCGAAAACAGCCTTGGATGTGTCTGGCCTTAAGTTGGCCATGCAAGGTGATTTTAAAGGCGTGCAGCGCGATGTCAGCGTGCAGGCACCGGCCTTGAAGGTGAACCCTAGCTTGATTAGCAGCGATAAAGTGCTGCTGTCGCTCAAGCAAAAAGATACCAATGGTGATGTAGACCTGGCAGTTGTATTGGCTGAGTTAAAAGGCAACCAGCAAGCGGTAGAAAGCAAAGGCATTACGGCCGATGTGAAGGTGAATGCTGGTGCGCGCAAGGTAGAAGGCCATTTTGCCTCGCCAGTGAAGGCTAACCTGGCTGACCTGATTTTTGAAGTGCCTGCGCTGGCTGGCAAATTTGATATTAAAGACCCTGCTCTGCCGAATGGCGCCATGCAGGGCCAGTTTAAACTGGCCGCCAATACCAACGTGAAGCAAGAGCAGGTGAAAACCAGCTTTGACTTGAGCCTGGCAGAGACCAAACTGAATGGCGATGTGAGTGTGGCCGGTTTCAGCACACCACATATCGCTTTTAAACTTCACGCCGATACCTTGAACTTAAATGCGCTGTTGGGTAATACGGGTGCTAAAAAACAAGCTGCGGCTAGCAGCACTAAAGCCAGTAGCAAGGCCGATAAGCCTGCGGATTTGAGCGCGTTAAAAACCTTGTTTTTGGATGGCAGTATCAATATTGGCAAGATTCTCTATAGTCCTTATACCTTGAGCGGCCTCAATGTCGGTATCAAAGCCGATGGCCAGAAACTTGCCTTGCAAGGGCTGGATGTCAAACTCGACGACAGCCACATTCAAGGCAATGTCGGCGTGAGCCAGTTCAGCAAGCCGCTGTACACGTTTGATCTCAATATCGACAAGCTGGATTTGAACCGTTACTTGTCTGCCGCAGAGGCCAAGGCTGGGGATAGCCAACCTGCCGAAAAAACCGCTGATAAGGCTGAGCAACCGATTGATCTCTCTGCGTTAAAAGCGCTCAATGCGCAGGGCAATATCCGCGTCGGCTGGTTGAAATATGGCAAAACAGAAGCCAAAAACCTCAATATTGGTTTAAAAGCGCAAGATGGTCTGGCCAGTCTGGATCCACTCAATGTGGATGTGTATCAGGGCACAGTGCGCGGTGCTGTGAAGCTGGATGCACGTGCCACGCCTGCGGTGGCGATTCAGCAAAATCTGCAAAACATCGCGGTGGGGCCATTGTTGGTCGATACCATTAATAACGACATGCTTTCAGGCAGCGGTAACTTGAATGTCAACGTCACTGCGCAAGGTAATACGGTGACGGCGCTAAAAAAGTCACTCGGCGGCTCGGTTGATTTGCGCATGGCCGAAGGCGCCGTTAAGGGCTTTGACCTCGCTGGCGCGATTCGCGATGCCAAAGGCAAGCTCAACGTGCTTAAAGGTCAATCCAGTGCCGACGTTGATAAAAGCAAAAAAACAGACTTTAGTGAGCTGACAGCAACGTTTAATATCAAGAACGGCATTGCACATAATGACGACCTCGCCATGAAAGCGCCGGTTTTTCGCCTGACCAAAGGTGAAAGCAAAGGCGATATTGATATTGGCAAAGAGCAGATTAACTATGTCGCCAAGCCAACGCTGGTCAATTCGCTCAAAGGCCAGGGCGGTAAAGATGCCGAACAACTTGGTAGCGTTGGTGTGCCGGTTAAAATCACTGGTACTTTTGCTGCCCCTAAATTTGGTATCGATATGGCCGCACTGGGGCAAGCATTGGCGAAATCTGTGGCATTGGACGCACTCACTGAGAAACTTGGTGGCAGTAAGGCAGATGCGTTAAAAGGCTTGCTCAATGGCAAATCATCCGGCGATAGCGCTGGCGGCGATGCTGCAAAATCCGAGAACGGAGCAACAACAGAGCCAGCAAAACCTGCCGACCAGCTCAAACAAAAGGCGCTCAAAAAGCTGCTGAATTTTTAGCTGTGAGTGTATTTGCCGACAAACTCATCGCCTGGCAGCAGGTGCATGGCCGTCACGATTTGCCGTGGCAACAAACGCGCGACCCTTATGCGGTGTGGGTGTCTGAAATCATGTTGCAGCAAACCCAGGTTTCAGCCGTCATTGGTTACTATGATCGCTTTATGCAACGGTTTCCCACCATTGCCAGCCTGGCCGAGGCTGATCAAGACGAGGTGATGCGACACTGGAGCGGGTTGGGCTATTACTCCCGCGCGCGCAATCTGCATCACGCCGCGCAGACCATCATGCGTGAGCATGGCGGTGTTTTTCCAACAGATTTCGACACTATCCAAACCCTCAAAGGCATCGGTCGCTCAACGGCGGCTGCGATCAGTGTGTTTGCTTTTAATCAACGGCAGACTATCCTCGATGGCAACGTTAAACGTGTGCTGGCCAGGCTGTATGCGGTTGACGGCTGGCCAGGCTTGCCTGAGGTAGAAAAAAAGCTTTGGCACATTGCCGAAGCTTTGTTGCCCGATGACGGCTTGCCTGCTTATGTGCAAGGCTTGATGGATTTTGGCGCCACTTTATGTACGCGTAGCAAGCCGCGCTGTGATGGTTGCCCCATGCAGAGTCAGTGTCAGGCATATCAACAACAGCGTGTGGCCCAACTGCCCGCCTCTAAGCCGCGCAAAGCATTGCCAGAAAAGCAGGTCACCATGCTGATGATTGTGGATGCGGGTGAGATTTTGCTGGAAAGGCGACCCAATAAGGGCATCTGGGGTGGTTTGTGGAGCCTGCCTGAGATCTCTGCAACACAAATTGCCGTGCCACATGCGCAGGAGAAACTAGGCCTGGAAACAGAAGCGCTAGAAGTGTTGCCTGTGCTATGGCATAGCTTTACGCACTTTAAACTTGAAATTACGCCGCAACCATTGCAACTGACAGGGCGGCGGCCTGCTCTGCCCCCCAATATGCAGTGGCTGTCATTGTCTGATGCAATTCGAGCCGCGCTACCAACCCCGGTGCGTACTTTAATTAAAGCGTTTAAACAGCTTGGTGGTTAACGCTTAGATATTTGCGAGCCTAAACACATGGCTGGCCAGTTCGGCTTGGTTGCTTTTGAGATGCTTTAACAAAGATGATGCGCTATCAGGCTTAACCAGCGCTTTGGTGTAGATCACCGGCAATTCAAAAATGGCGATTTCCCGCTCAACAATGTTCAGGTTGGTGTGTGCCGACCCTTGAATCACATCCATGAGTTTGTCATATACATTGTCAGTGACGCGGGTATAAGGAAACAGAATCCAAAAGTCTGTGCCTTCCCTGCCTACCAAATCAGAGCGTCTGAAGGAGTTCTGCAGATCGTGCGTCAACGAAGATAGTTGACGCAATGCCTCTGGCGCACCGTAAGCCTCACCCAAGCTATTGTCATCGCCATACGCAATTCTCACCAAGGCGATATTAAAGTCATCAGAGTGTCTGATCAGCACTTGGCAAATCCAGTCTAATGTATCAATAAAACGACTACATAACTGAATGTCAGAAATCATGAGAAGCCCCGGGTAAAGTCATATATAAAGATGCAGATAGCCGTAAACACGCTGTAAACCATTACCATGCTAGCAGAAACTTTTAGATAAATTGAGTTTGAACAACCCGATAAAACCATTCCTTTTCATAATCTTGCAATTGGCCGAACTAGTCAGACTGTTGCAATTCTGCAACAAATCAAACTTGCGCTAAGCAATTTGACGTATTCACTTGCGCCAAAAGCCCTGCATTTGCAAGAATTGCTCTGACCTTGTTGGAAATGCTTTAGTGATTCCGCAGGAGTTCTCGAGTATGTGCGTTTTTGCGCGCATCTTAAAAAGCAATATCCTTACACAAGTTGTGAAAACAACATTTTTGGAGATTCGTATGAATACAAAATTGAACGTTGCAGTTGCAGCAGCTCTGTTCGCTGCCGCTACTGGCGCACAAGCTGGCATCACTATCCCAGCTGGTGACTGGACTCTGGACATCGGTGGCGTTGTTAACGCTTACTACACTCACACTAGCTTCAGCGGCGACGACGCAACTGCAGGTGAATTCGCGAACGGTGATAGCGTAAACAACATCACTACCGGTTTGTTGCCAAACTACCTGAGCGTTTCTGGTAAAACACGTCAGAACGATCTGGATGTTGGTTTCACAATCAGCATCAACCCAGGTGCTTCTACAACGCAAGCCGGTATTCAAGGTGGCGGTAGTGGTTCTGATAGTACAGCAGGTACCTTTGGTAACCAAGAAAACCGTCAAGCGTTCTTGACATTCGGCGATGCTTCATGGGGTTCTGTCAAACTGGGTAAAGATCTGGGTATCTACGCTTCAGACGCTATCTTGAACGACCAAACTCTGTTGGGCGTTGGTTCTGCTGCTGGTTCTTTGGCTGGCAACACAACAACTTTGGGTCGTATCGGCCGCGGTTTCATGTATGCTGACTGGAAATCACAAGTTGCTTACACATCACCAAACTGGAACGGTTTCCAATTCACAGCTGGTGTAACTCAAGCTTGGAATGCATTGGCTGCAAACATCGGTGCAGTTACTTCAACAGGTTCTAACCAACGTGGTGGTTCACAATCTGCTTACGAAGGTAAAGCTTCTTACGAGTGGACTGGTGATTTGGCTGGTAAAGTATGGGCATCTGCTATTAGCCAAAAAGTTGAAGGTTTGGCTGTTGGTGGTAACGACCGTGCAACTGCATGGGATATCGGTACAAGCTTGAAATTTGCTGACTTCGGTCTGGTTGGTTACTACGGTCAAGGTAAAGGTATCGGTCAAACTGTTCAATTGTTGAACGGTTTCGATGCTAACGGCAAACGTCGTGACTCTGACCAATGGTACGTTCAAGGTTCATACACTATTCCTACTGTAGGTACTAAACTGGCTGCTTCATACGGCCGTTCTACCTTAGATGGCAATGGTGGCGAAGACCTGAACGAGTTGAAAGCTAGCATGTGGACTGTTGGTGCTTACCACCCACTGACTAAGCACTTGAACTTGGTTGCTGAATACTCTGTAGCTAAAGACGATACAAACTTCCGTACCGCTGCTGACACAGATCTGAAAGCAAAAACCATCTCTCTGGGTGCGATCCTGTTCTTCTAGTTTAATGGCAGTTTAACTGCTTAAATTAAGAGTCAGAAAAACGGCAACTTCGGTTGCCGTTTTTTATTAAGTAAACATATTGAGAGTTTTACTCATGAAGCTTTATCCTGTGACTGTAATTGCAGACTTTTATGAAAATCCTGATGAAATCAGGAAATATGCATTGGCACAAAAATATACCTATTGTCATGAAATGACCGGTATTGACTATGTTTTTCCTGGCAGTAGAACAAAAGATTTAAAAGATCTTAGCCAATCTCTATATGAAAAAATCTGCAAAAAACTTATCAGCGTATTTCATATTCCAGAGCATGATCTTATGCGCTGGCAAATTAATACTAGCTTTCAAATTGTTGAAAGCGAGTATGACCATGGATTGATACATCAAGACCAGAATACAGTGTTTGCTGGTGTGCTTTATCTAACGCCAGATGCGCCATTAGACTCTGGTACATCTTTGTTCAGGAAGAATTCCACTTATGATGAAGATTTGTACTGGAAGCTGATTAAAGAGAACGATGAGCGCTTTAAGCGTAAAGAAACAATAGATTTTAGCTATCACAACATGTTTGATGAAGTTGTGCGTGTGAATAACGTCTATAACTCCCTCATTCTTTTTGAGGGAGATATACATCATTGTGCCAATCAGTTTTTTGGAAAGACCAAGGAAGACTCTCGACTGGCACAGGTGTTTTTTATTACCAAAATTGATGCTAATAAAGAGAGCTCTTTCCCATTGTTGCGCGTGAAAAAGCAGCCGCTTTAATTAATCATCAATCCCAAGCTCCTGAATCTTGCGCGTCAGCGTATTGCGTCCCATGCCTAACTGATTGGCTGCCTCGATGCGGCGGCCATCGGTATGCGCTAGGGCGCGTGTGATGAGGATGCGCTCAAACTCTTTGGTTTTTGCATCCAGAATATTGGTTTCGCCTCTATTCAGTGCATCGGTGACCTCTTGTGCCAGCGCTTCTTGCCAGGAGCCGCCGGTGTTATGTTTGCCGGTATCTTCTTTCAGTTCTGGTGGTAGGTCATTCACATCGACGTTCTGGCCTGGTGCCATCACGGTCAACCAATGACAGACGTTCTCCAGTTGGCGGACGTTGCCGCTCCAATTGACTGACATCAGGTACTTGATCGCCGCTGCTGAGAGTTGTTTCGGCTCTACACCGAGCTGCTGTGCGCTGTGGGCGAGAAAATGTTTGGTCAGCAAGGGGATGTCTTCCCTGCGCTCGCGCAAAGGCGGCAAACGCAGGCGGATGACGTTTAAGCGGTGAAACAGGTCTTCACGGAAAAGGCCTTGTTTGACGCGTTCCTCCAGGTCCTGGTGGGTCGCCGCAATCACGCGCACATTGACTTTAATCGGTTGATGACCACCGACGCGGTAAAATTGGCCATCAGATAACACGCGCAATAAGCGTGTTTGCAAGTCAGCAGGCATATCGCCGATTTCGTCTAAAAATAAGGTGCCATTGTCTGCCTGCTCAAAGCGCCCTCTTCTTGCCGCTGCTGCGCCGGTAAATGCGCCGCGTTCGTGGCCAAACAGTTCGGATTCGAGTAAGTCTTTAGGGATCGCTGCGGTGTTGATTGCAATAAATGGTTTATCCGCACGCGGGCTATGCCTGTGCAGCGCGCTGGCAACCAGCTCTTTACCACTGCCTGACTCACCGTTGATGAGCACTGTGGAGTGCGAGCGACTCAAGCGGCCTATGGCGCGGAACACCTCTTGCATGGCTGGTGCCTGGCCGATAATTTCTGGCGAAGGGCCGGTATCTTCAACCGCTTCTACCGATTGGCGCATGCTTTCTTCAACGGCGCGCTTGATAATTTCAATCGCTTGGTCAACATCAAAAGGTTTGGCCAAGTACTCAAAAGCACCGCCCTGAAATGCGGCGACTGCGCTTTCGAGGTCAGAGTAGGCCGTCATGATAATGACCGGGATATCCGGAAAGCGTTGTTTGACTTCTGACAGAAAGTCTAGCCCGGAGCCGTTAGGCATGCGAATATCGCTGACGATGACTTGCGGTTGCTCACGGTTGAGGGCGTTTAGTGCTTCGGCAGGAGACGAGAAGGTTTTAAAGTCAAAGTCAGTGCGTGCCAGTGCTTTTTCAAACACCCAGCGGATGGATTTGTCGTCGTCTAAGATCCAGATTGGCTTCATAGCTCTTTCTCGTGAATTATTATGCTGATGATTTTAATTGCGTACTTTCAATCGGTAGCAATATATGGAAAATGGTTTTACCCGGCTGCGAATCGCAATCTATCATGCCATGGTGTTGTGTAATAAAGGTTTGCGCCAGGGCAAGCCCCAGGCCTGTGCCGCCTTCGCGACCAGAAACCAGGGGGTAAAAAATACGTTCCTTAATGCCTGCCGGGATGCCGGGGCCATTATCAATAATTTCTAGATGGATCCCCACACGATAACGCTTTCTGGCCAGTGTAATCTGGCGTTCGGCGCGCGTGCGAAAGGTAATACTGGCATGTTCAGTCTGGCTTTGTTGCATGGCTTGCGCGGCGTTACGGGCAATATTGAGCACCGCCTGAATCAGTTTTTCGCGGTCACCAATCAGCTCGGGTAGGCTGGTATCGTAGTCGCGGATGACGCGAATATGATTGGGCGACTCTGCCAGCAGCAGGCTGCGTACACGTTCCAGTACCTCATGGATGTTGGTCGGTTCGTATTTAGGCACGCGGTGCGGCGCCAGCAATCTATCCATCAAGCTGTGCAAACGGTCCGCTTCTTTAATGATGACCTGTGTGTATTCTTTCAGGCTGGCTTGCGGCAACTCGAACTCTAGCAATTGGGCGGCACCGCGTAAACCGCCTAGCGGATTGCGGATTTCATGCGCCAGGTTACGCAACAGCTCGGAGTTGGCTTGTTGCTGAATCAGCATGCGTTCTTCGCGCGCAATACGTAATTGCTGGTCCATTTGTACAAACTCCATGATCAGCATGTCTTCTGGCGTTTGATTGAAGGTGGCTGAAATCGGTGTCACGGTACAGGTTACCGCGGTGGTGTGCCCGCGTTGTGTGGTTAGCGTGAACTCGTGTTCTCTAAAAGGGCCTTGTGTTTGTATGGCATTAGTCACCGCCATTTGGAGAATTTCGCAATTCACGAATACATCGTGAATGTGCAGGCCATGGATTTGGTTAGCACTAAACGCGAACAAAATCTCTGCACTGGAGTTGGCATAAGTGACTTCCAGCTGATTATTGAGCAGAATCACTGCTGTCGCAATGTGCTCTAAACCGCTAAATCCGTTGGGAGATTTTTGAACCATATCCTAAATTTGTTAAAAAGAGTGAATCACGCCCTGTTTTAAAGCAAAAGCCAAGCCAATTCTAACTTAGTTATCAAAAATGGATTAAAGAATTCCCAAAATGGTGCATTTAGAGGTTGAGTTCTTTGTTGAGTAGCTCAATATTGCGCTCGTGCGCCTGAATTTCAGCTTCGATCAGATGTAGTTTTTCTTCGTATTTGGCGACGTTTCTAAACGTTTTTCCGTTGGCACCTCTATACACTTCTGGCGTATTTTGCGCTTCTTCATAGAGTTGTTTGGCGTTCTCAAGTGCTTGTTTTTCTTGTGCTAATTCATTCATCAGCAGTTCGCGGCGTTTTTGGTCGCGTTGATTTTGTGTCTGATTGTCGACCTTGGGGAAATTGGCCGGAGAGGGTGTTTTGGCACTAGACTTTTTTTCGCGGACGGCGGGAGGTGGTTCTGCGGTTTTCGGCCCGCTGATGACCAATTCAGCTTTACTGTGGCCCTCTGGCTTGATGTTGGTGTATGTTGTCACGCCATTGCTGTCGGTATATTTGTATATATCGGCCAGGCTGTTGTTGCATACCAGAGCAAACGCAAAAATGTAAAAAAGTCTTTTCATGGCAATAGTTTAGAGTAGATTGTTGAGGTTATCAACGTGTGTTCGCGGCAAAAGGTTGACCATGTCAAACGCCCATAAAAAAACAGGGCAGCCTAAGCCGCCCTGTTTTAGTGCATCCTCTTGCGATTAGCAGGAGTAGTACAAACCAAACTCAACTGGGTGTGGTGTTTGACGCAATTTGGTGACTTCTTCCATTTTCAATGCAATGTAAGCATCAATCCAGTCGTCAGTGAATACACCACCGCGTGTCAGGAACTCACGGTCTTTGTCCAGATACTCAAGCGCTTGCTCCAGTGAAGAACACACAGTTGGGATCAATGCATCTTCTTCTGGTGGCAGATGGTACAAGTCTTTAGTCGCTGGTTCACCTGGGTGAATCTTGTTCTGAACGCCGTCCAGGCCAGCCATCAGCAAAGCTGAGAAAGCCAGGTAAGGGTTGGCAATCGGATCTGGGAAACGCGCTTCAACACGGCGTGCTTTGTCTGAATGCACGAATGGAATACGGATCGCAGCAGAACGGTTTTTAGCTGAGTAAGCCAGTTTTACTGGTGCTTCGTAATGTGGCACCAGGCGTTTGTATGAGTTAGTGCCTGGGTTGGTGATCGCGTTCAATGCGCGAGCATGCTTGATGATACCGCCGATGTAATACAGGGCGAAATCGCTCAAACCAGCGTAGCCGTTACCTGCAAACAGGTTTTTGCCATCTTTCCATACGGATTGGTGTACGTGCATACCGGAACCGTTATCGCCAAACATTGGTTTAGGCATGAAGGTCGCAGTTTTGCCGTAAGCGTGTGCAGTGTTAGTGACTACGTATTTCAGGATTTGCGTCCAGTCAGCACGTTGTACCAAGGTGGCGAATTTGGTACCGATTTCACATTGACCAGCAGTCGCCACTTCGTGGTGGTGCACTTCAACAGGCACGCCCAGCTCTTCCAGTGTCATCACCATGGCAGAGCGGATGTCGTGCAATGAGTCGACTGGTGGCACTGGGAAGTAGCCGCCTTTTACGCCTGGACGGTGGCCTGTGTTGCCGCCTTCGAATTTTTCACCTGATGACCAGGCTGCTTCTTCGGAGTTGATTTTAACGAAGCTACCACCCATGGTGGCATCCCACTGTACGCTGTCAAAAATGAAGAACTCTGGCTCAGGACCAAAGTAGGCCGTGTCGCCCAGGCCGCTGGATTTCAGGTAGGCTTCTGCGCGCTTTGCCAGTGAGCGTGGGTCGCGGTCATAGCCTTTGCCATCAGTTGGATCAACCACATCACAGGTCAATACTAATGTTGGCTCGTCAAAAAACGGGTCAATGTATGCGGTGCTTGCATCAGGCATCAGTTGCATGTCAGACGCTTGAATGCCTTTCCATCCTGCGATAGATGAGCCGTCAAACGCATGGCCTTCAGTAAATTTATCTTCGTCGAAGTGAGACACTGGCACAGTCACGTGCTGCTCTTTACCTCTGGTGTCGGTAAAACGGAAATCAACAAATTTGATGTCGTTTTCCGCAACCAATTTCATTACATTAGCAACAGACATTACATTCTCCTCAATGATCAAGCTCAAACAGTGATTCAAGTTACGCACGTCAAAAAGGGACATGTTGCGGATGTCCCAGAACGTACGCAAGGTAAAAAAACAATAGGTTGTTTGAATTCAGCGCAATGACTGAATCCATTAAAACTCAATGTGTAATATTAGCAGGAAGCATGCCACCCCAAAATAACCATTTTGCATCCTTTTGGCGTATCTAGCATAAAATCATCATATCCACATGCACCTTTAATGTGCGATGCAACAAATTAAGCACCAATATGGTGCATAGTGATTTTGCATGGCTTTCGCAGGTATACTCGCCGTTTTAGAAGTGTTGATTAAGAATGAAGGTGTGATTTGGAAAGCGTAGAGAATATCTTAACCCAGGCACGGGCTCGCGCCTCACAAACCGGCTTGTCATATGCAGGTGCCGTGACGCCACAAGAGGCTTATGCGGTGATTAGCCAGGATAGCAGCGCGGTGTTGGTCGATGTGCGTTCGCGCGCCGAGCTGGAGCTGGTCGGCCGCGTGCCAGTCGCGACACATGTGGAATGGGCATTTTATCCAGGCATGGTGGCAAACGCCGATTTTGCGGCGCAATTGCAGGCGCAAGTGGACAAATCCCGCACGGTGATTTTTATGTGCCGCACTGGCGGGCGTAGCCATAATGCGGCCTTGCTGGCGCAGCAATTAGGCTACAGCCATGCTTATAACATGGTGGAAGGGTTTGAAGGCGAGGCCAATGCGCTTAAGCAACGAACCCTGATGAATGGCTGGAAACATGCCGGATTGCCCTGGACTAACTAAGTATTGAAATGAGTGGAAGCACCGCCGCGTATGACCGTTGAAAAGTATGCCGTGATTGGTCATCCAATCGAACACAGTAAATCGCCACTCATCCATCAGGCCTTTGCGCAGCAATTCAATCAATCCATCGTTTACGACAAAGTGCTGGCACCGCTGGATGGCTTTGCTGCAACGCTTACACGTTTGCGCGCCGAGAGGTATGTGGGTGCGAATGTGACGGTGCCATTCAAGTTTGAGGCATTTGATGCTTGCCACGAGTTGTCTGCGCGCGCGCAAGCCGCAGGCGCGGTGAATACCCTTAGCTTCAAAGCGGCACAGTTGCTTGGTGACAATACCGACGGCTGTGGCCTGGTCAATGATATTCTCAAGCATCAACAGACCTCGTTGGCAGGCAAAAAAATCCTGTTGCTCGGTGCGGGCGGTGCGGCACAAGGGGTGATGTTGCCCTTGCTTGAGCAGCAACCTTTACAACTGACCGTCGCCAATCGTAGCCTCGATAAAGCGCAGGTCATGGCAGGCAGATTTGCCGCACAGGCGGCAAGTAAACAGGTTGTCTTGCAGGTGCAGACGTTTGCGGATTTAGCGCAGGGCTATGACGTGGTGATTAATGCCACTTCGGCCGGGTTGACTGAGAGTGCCTTGCAAATGCCAGCGCTGGTCTTCCAGCAAAACACGTTGGCCTATGACATGATGTATGGCCGCGACACGCCATTTATGCAGCAGGCGCGTGCTGCGGGTGCGCGCGTGGCAGATGGCCTGGGCATGCTGGTAGAGCAAGCCGCTGAGGCATTTTATCTGTGGCATGGTGTGCGCCCCGACACCGCGCCTGTCATCCAGTCTTTCCGCCAGCCCTAGTTTTTTTGCCATGAAACAAGCCATTAAACTGTTTTTTGGCCTCTTGCTACTGTGGGTGTGCCTGTATCAGGTGTGGGTGCTAATACACATTTTATGGTGGGTTGAGCATAACCCTGATTCAACCGCCTTTATGGCGGCGCGCCTCGAGATCATGCAGGAGAGTCACCCTGATGCAAAGTTGCAGCAGCAGTGGGTGCCATATGCCAAGATCAGCAGCCACTTAAAGCATGCCGTGATTGCGGCCGAAGACAGCAAGTTTGTCGATCACGAAGGGTTTGACTGGGTGGGCATAGAAACCGCATTCGAGAAGAATCTGAAAAAAGGCAAAATTGTGGCAGGTGGCTCGACCATTAGCCAGCAATTAGCCAAGAATCTTTTTTTATCCGGGCATCGAACACCGTGGCGCAAAGCGCAAGAGGCAGTCATCACCTTTATGCTGGAAAAACTACTCAGCAAGCGTCGTATTCTGGAGATTTACCTGAATGTGATTGAGTGGGGCGATGGCGTATTTGGTGCCGAAGCCGCGGCTCGCCACTATTTTCATGGCAGTGCCAAGTCACTCGGCCCGGCGCAGGCTGCCAGGCTAGCGGCCATGATCCCTAATCCGCGCTTTTATGATGTGCATCGCAGTACGCGCTATCTGAGTCGCCATGCGGGCACCATACAGGCGCGCATGCGATTGGTGAAAATACCCTGATTTTAACGGTTTGTTTCAGCGATCAAACCCTCACGCCGCCACATACAATGTTTTATATAAATATATGTATGTGGCTTTACCACATCCGTATGCGATGCAGCCACATTAAAAATCACTGATTAGCAATGAGGGCGCATCTTGGGGACAGGTTGCATGTTGACCTTAGCCCTTGACAGCGAGATGTTCTAATAAGGGTGTGAGGTAACGGCCAGTATAACTGGCCGTATTTTTTGCCAGTTCCTCAGGCGCACCTACGCCGACCACCAAACCACCGCCATCACCACCCTCGGGGCCCATGTCGATCAGCCAGTCTGCGGTTTTAATTACATCTAGATTGTGTTCGATAATCACCACCGTATTACCTGAGTCACGGAGTCTGTGAATCACATCCAGCAATAATTGAATATCGGCAAAGTGCAAGCCGGTAGTCGGTTCGTCCAGAATATACAGTGTGCGGCCGGTATCACGTTTGCTGAGTTCGAGTGACAGCTTGACGCGTTGCGCCTCACCACCAGACAGTGTGGTGGCGGATTGCCCCAAGGTAATGTAGCCTAGGCCCACATCGAGCAAGGTTTTCAGTTTGCGCTCGATGACGGGTTGCGCACTAAAAAACTGATGTGCTTGCTCTACGGTCATGGCCAGCACCTGGTGAATATTTTTGCCTTTAAACTGGATCTCTAATGTTTCGCGGTTATAACGCTGGCCTTTGCACACATCACAAGGCACATACACGTCAGGCAAAAAGTGCATTTCAACGCGTAGCACGCCGTCACCCTGGCAAGCCTCGCAACGGCCACCCTTAACGTTAAATGAGTAGCGGCCAGGGCCGTAACCACGGGCGCGGCTTTCGGGCACGCTGGCGAATAAATCGCGAATAGGGGTGAACAAGCCAGTATACGTCGCCGGGTTAGAGCGCGGGGTGCGGCCAATCGGGCTTTGGTCGACGTCGACCACTTTGTCAAAAAACTCCAGGCCATCAATGCTGCCATGCGGCGCCGCTTCAGTGCTGCTGCCATACAAATGGGTGGCAACCACGCGGTAAAGCGTATCGTTAATCAGCGTCGATTTGCCGCTACCAGAGACGCCGGTGACGCAGGTGAGCAGGCCGACCGGGATTTCGATGCTGACATTTTTCAGGTTGTTGCCGGTGGCATTGTTCAGTTTGATCCAACGCGCCGGGTCAGGCCGCGTACGCGGCAATTTAAAGGTGATCTGTTTTTTACCACTGATATATTGGCCGGTCAGTGAGTTAGGGTCGGCTTCGATTTCTGCAGGCGTGCCAAAAGAAACAATATTGCCACCATGTTCGCCAGCCCCTGGGCCAATGTCGACCACAAAATCCGCCAGTTGAATCGCATCCTGGTCATGCTCGACCACAATGACGCTATTGCCAATATCGCGCAGACGTTTCAGGGTTTCCAGTAGGCGGTCGTTGTCGCGCTGGTGCAGGCCAATCGAAGGCTCGTCTAAGACATACATGACACCAGTGAGGCCGCTACCGATTTGCGAGGCCAGGCGGATGCGCTGCGCTTCTCCGCCAGACAGGGTTTCGGCTGAGCGTGATAATGACAAGTAATCCAGCCCCACATTGGTCAAAAACTTGAGGCGGTTTTCAATCTCTTTGACGATTTTGTCAGCAATGGCCAGCTTTTGGCCGCTGAGTTGCAGCGTTTCAAAAAAGTGCAGCGCCTGTTTTAGTGGTACTTCACAAATCTGGTGGATATTACGATCGCCCACTTTGACGTGGCGCGCTTCTTTACGCAAACGTGTGCCCGCGCAATCGGGGCAACTGGTCGCATTGATATATTTGGCCAACTCGTCGCGCACCGCCGTCGAGTCACTCTCGCGGTAACGACGCTGCAGATTGTTGATAATGCCTTCAAACGTATGTGACTTGCTGAAAAACGTGCCACGCTCATTGAGGTATTTAAACGTGATTTGTTCGCGGCCAGAGCCAAACAGCAAAATTTGCTGGGTTTCTTCTGGCAGGCTTTCAAAAGGTGCTTCGAGGTCAAAACTATAATGCTGGCTCAGGCTGGCCAGCATCTGAAAATAAAACTGGTTGCGTTTGTCCCAGCCTTTAATGGCTCCGCTCGCCAGTGACAAATGCGGAAAAGCCACCACGCGTTTTGGGTCAAAAAACGTGACCTGGCCCAGGCCATCACATTTAGGGCAGGCGCCCATCGGGTTGTTAAAACTGAATAAGCGCGGCTCGAGCTCCACCAGTGAGTAATCACACACCGGGCAAGAAAACTTAGCCGAAAAGAGATGCTCTTTGTCAGTGTCCATTTCGAGGGCAATCGCCTTGCCATCGGCTAGGCGCAGTGCCGTTTCAAAGGACTCAGCAATACGCTGCTTCATGTCTTCGCGCACTTTGAGGCGGTCTACCACCACATCCACGCTGTGCTTGGTGGTTTTGGCGAGTTGCGGCAGGCTGTCCATTTCGTAGATCTTGCCGTCAATGCGCAAACGCACAAAGCCTTGGGCTTTCAGCGTATCAAATAAATCTAGCTGTTCGCCTTTGCGGTTAGAGACCACCGGCGCCAGAATCATCAGCTTGGTGTCTTCTGGCAATTTGAGAATGCTGTCTACCATCTGACTGACGGTTTGCGCTTCAAGCTTGATGCCATGATCCGGGCACTCCGGGTCACCGGCGCGCGCGTACAGCAAACGCAAATAGTCGTGAATTTCAGTCACGGTGCCCACGGTTGAGCGAGGGTTGTGCGAGGTAGATTTTTGTTCGATGGAAATCGCTGGCGACAAGCCTTCGATCAGGTCGACATCCGGTTTGTCCATACGCGCTAAAAACTGGCGGGCATAGGCCGATAAACTTTCGACATAGCGGCGCTGTCCTTCTGCATAGAGCGTATCAAAGGCCAGTGAAGATTTTCCAGAGCCGGAGAGGCCAGTCACCACAACCAGTTGGTTGCGTGGAATATCCAGATTGATGTTCTTCAGATTATGGGTGCGCGCCCCGCGAATTTTGATAAATTCCATGATACTTTCACGAACAGACAGCCAACCTGATAATATACGCAATTATTCAAAATTAAGCCAAGATTTCTTACAGATTCATGCAGTTCTCCGAAAAAATGACCCAAATAGAAACACGTGCCACGGCGGCGCTGGCGTCTATCTATGGGCTGCGTATGCTGGGCATGTTTTTAATCCTGCCTATTTTTGCGATTTATGCTGAAACCCTGCAGGGCGGTGACAACCACGCCCTGATTGGTCTGGCACTGGGTGCCTACGGTTTTATGCAGGTGATTTTACAGCTGCCGTTTGGCATGGCCTCAGACCGGTTTGGCCGCAAAAAACTGATTTACCTCGGCTTGATCATGTTTGCCGTGGGCAGTGTGTTTGCCGCCACCGCGCAGGATATTTACATGGTGATTGTGGGCCGTGCCATTCAGGGCGCCGGGGCAATTTCTGCGGTGGTCACTGCGCTGGTGGCAGACTCCACCCGTGAAGAGCACCGCACGCAGGCGATGGCCATGATAGGCGCCACCATCGGCGTGACATTCGCCGTGTCGTTGGTGGCAGGGCCGATTTTAAACCAGTGGATAGGCGTCTCGGGCATTTTCTGGCTGACGGCGGTGTTATCAATTGTGGCGATTGCGGTGGTGAAATTTGCCGTGCCCGAGCCATTGCATGCGCACTTTCACTCCGACGCGCAGGCGGCGCCGGCCAAAATACGTGAAGTGTTGCGCGACACCCAGTTATTGCGCCTGAACTTTGGTACGTTTTGCCTGCATGGCGCGCAAATGGCCATGTTTATGGTGGTGCCGTTTGCCATCAAAAATAGCACCGGCATGAACGAAAACACGCACTGGCAAATCTACCTGCCGGTGTTGGTGCTGTCGTTTATCCTCATGGTGCCTGCCATTATTTACGCCGAGAAAAAGGCTAAATTAAAACCCGTCTTTATCAGTGCTGTCGGCTTGATGCTGTTGACGCAAATTGCTTTCATGTTCAGCCTGAACAGCCTGTGGGGCATTGTGGCGACGCTGTTCTCTTACTTTGTCGCCTTTAATGTGCTCGAGGCTTCATTGCCATCGCTGATCTCAAAAATGGCGCCGGTGGCGGCCAAGGGCACGGCGATGGGCATCCACAATACCGCGCAATCATTTGGCATGTTTTTAGGTGCCGCGCTGGGTGGCTGGTTATCGCACAGCTATGGTAGCGCGACGGTATTTGTGTTCTGCGCTACCTTGATGGTGATCTGGTTTGGCCTGGCCATGGGCATGCAAGCACCGCCCAGTGTCAAAACCAAAATGTTCCATATACAAGGGTATAATGACGAGCAGGCCGCCCAGCTGGTGCAAGATATCCGCGCCATGGAAGGTGTGTATGAAGTGGTCGCCATTCCTTCCGAAACCATGCTCATGGTCAAGTTGGAAAATCAGCGCAGCAAAGCATTTCAGGCGGCATTGTCGCAAGCAATCATGAATCGAATAGGGGAGTAGTGACACCATGGCATCAGTCAATAAAGTGATTTTGATGGGCAATCTGGGACGTGACCCGGAAGTGCGCTATATGCCAAACGGTGAGGCAGTCGCAAACTTCAGTATTGCCACCACCGAAAACTGGAAAGACAAATCCGGCGCGCGCCAGGAAAAAACCGAATGGCATAACATTGTCATGTATCGTCGCTTGGCCGAAATCGCTGGCGAATACCTGAAAAAAGGTCGCCCGGTATACATTGAAGGTCGTTTGCAAACCCGCAAATGGGAAAAAGACGGCGTGACCCGTTATAGCACCGAGATCGTGGCGGACCAGATGCAAATGCTCGGCACCGGCCGTGAAGGTGGTAGTGCCCCTTATGAAGGCGGCGAGATGGACCAAGGCGGTGGCATGGACGATTACAACCAGGCGCCACCACGCCAGCAACCTGCTGCCATGGGTGGCGGTAACAATGCCGGTGGTGGCAACCGCAACGCCTTCCAGCCCGCGCCAGCGAGCAAGCCCGCAGGCAACTTTGATGATTTTGATGACGATATTCCGTTCTGAGACTCACAATAAGTAATACTGTAGAGTAAAAGATATAAGAGCCCTGTTTTTACAGGGCTTTATTATTTTCTGCATCAACAAAATGTGTGATTGAGATGTAGAAATAGAAAATGATGTGGTTCTGCTTAATAAGAAAAACCAGGCTAGTGCATGTGGGAGAGTGAGCAGGCATAATCTGCCTCGCAGATAGCGTCAGATCGGAATCCGCCACCGCTTGAATCTATACACCTAGTCAATGATAAACGCTGGCTGGGGTGCTTCAGTCAAAAACTAACATTGTTTTAGGCAAGAATTTAATAAATTTAAGACTTGATTCGACATTTAAATTAATTCATTCTTGGCGGTGTTCATGAATTTATTTATTTAAATGAATAATGCTTACATTCATGTCAGTCACTCGTTGTAATGCGCTTTTCTAGGAAGGACCCCCACTCATGGCAACCCTCAATATCAATGGTACCACTCACCAAGTAGATGCCCCGGATGATATGCCCCTGCTGTGGGCGATCAGAGATATTATCGGCCTGACAGGCACCAAGTTTGGCTGTGGCATTGCGCAATGCGGCGCATGCACGATTCATGTGGATGGTCAGGCGACGCGTTCTTGTGTCTTACCGATTTCGGCCGTGAGTGGTAAAAAAATTACGACCATAGAGGCGGTTGGCGAAACCGCAGCTGGTCAGTCAATTCAAAAAGCCTGGTTAGACCAGGAGGTGATGCAATGTGGTTATTGTCAGTCCGGTCAGATCATGTCAGCTTGTGCTTTGCTTAGCCAACACCCGCAGCCGAATGATGCGCAAATCGATGCTGCCATGTCAGGCAATATTTGCCGCTGTGGCACTTATCCACGTATACGTGCGGCGATCAAGTTAGCTGCCAAGGAAGGAGTCTGATCATGTCACAAGGGCTTATTCAAGCATTAGCCGATCAATACACGGTGGCGAATCCTCCTCGACGTCAGTTTCTTAAAATAGCCGCCTCAGTCAGTGCAACCGCGGCTGGTGGCATGGTGTTAAGTATCAGCTTGCCGGCCTTGAGCCAAAGCAAGCAAACCCAGGCCTATAGTGAGTTGGACAACGGCAAGGGCGTGCTGGCGCCTAATGGATTTATCAGGATTGATAAAACAGGCGAGGTCACCATGATTATGCCCAAGGTTGAAATGGGACAGGGGGTGTATACCTCTATTCCTATGCTATTAGCAGAAGAGCTAGAGGTGGATCTGCACACGGTGAAGCTGGAGCATGCCCCGCCCAATGAGAAGCTTTATGCAGATGCGTTGTTGGGCGCGCAGGTCACAGGCGGATCAACCTCCATTCGTGCACTGTGGGAGCCGATGCGTCAGGCGGGCGCCGTGTGTCGATCATTGCTCGTGACTGCCGCTGCACAGAAATGGAAAGTGGCTGCAGCGAGCTGTTATGCAAAATCGGGCGTGGTTTACCACGATGCATCAGGGCGAACACTGAGCTACGGTGCGCTAGTCGCTGCTGCCAGTCAATTGCCGGTGCCCAAGAGCGTCGTGCTCAAAGACCCTAAAGACTTTAAACTGATCGGGACTTCTGCCAAGCGTTTGGATACCCCTGACAAAGCAAATGGTCAGGCCAAGTTTGGCATTGATGCGCGTCCAAACAATGTGAAGTTCGCGGTGATTGCCACCTGTCCTGTGTTTGGTGGCAAGCTCGCCAGTGTGGATGATAGCCGCGCCCTGACAATGCCGGGCGTGCTGCAAGTCGTCAAGGTGGATAATGCGGTTGCGGTGATTGGCACGAATACCTGGGCCGCCAAACGTGGCCTGGGCGCGTTAGAGATCACATGGGATGAAGGCAAAAGCGCTGCGGTCAACACCCGTGATTTGATTCAAGACTTGCGTGAAGCAGCCAAAAAGCCAGGTGCCGTGGCTAAAAAAACAGGCAATGCTGCCAGTGCTTATAAAAAAGCTGATAAAACGCTCAGTGTTGAGTATGAGCAACCATTTCTGGCGCATGCCACGATGGAACCCATGAACTGCACGGTAGAAGTCAGCGCTTCTGGCTGCGATATTTGGGTGGGCACGCAAATCCCAACCTTTGCGCAGGGCATGGCAGCCAAAATACTCAACATGCCGGTTGAAAAAGTCAGGTTACATAACTTTCTGATTGGCGGTGGTTTTGGCAGACGGCTAGAGTTTGATGGCGTTGTGCAGGCGGTGAAAGTGGCCAAGCAAGTGAAGGGGCCAGTCAAAGTGATCTGGACCCGGGAAGAAGATATTCAGCATGATATGTTCCGCCCTTATTACTTTGATCGCATCTCTGCCGGGCTGGATGCTCAAGGGAAACCGGTTGCATGGTCACACCGTATTGTCGGCTCGTCTATCATGGCGCGCTTTGCGCCGCCATTAGTCAAAAACGGCGTAGACCCGGATGCAGTAGAAGTCTCGGCGGAACTGCCGTATGCCTTACCGAATGTGTATGTCGATTACGTACGGGTAGAGCCGCGAGATGTGCCCACCGCATTTTGGCGCGGCGTTGGCCCGACGCGAGGTACGTTTGTGGTGGAAAGCTTTATCGATGAATTGGCGCATTTGGCGCACATCGATCCAGTGAAATACCGGCTGGATTTGCTCAGTCCAAGCCCGAGACTGAAAAACGCTTTGCAAACGGCAGTGAGCAAGAGTGACTGGGGTAAGCCACTCGCAAAAGGGCAGGGCCGTGGTGTGTCTGTGATGCATGCGTTTGGCACCTTCTTGGCGATGGTGGTCGATGTCACGGTGAATGATCAGGGTGAGGTGAAGGTTAACCGCGTGGTCTCTGCGGTGGATTGCGGCATGACGGTGAATCCGGATACTGTGATTGCGCAAATTCAAGGCGGCGTCATTTTTGGCCTGACCGCTGTTTTATTCAACGAAATTACCATTGAACATGGCCGGGTGCAGCAAACGAACTTTAATGATTACCGCATGCTACGCATGAATGAATCACCGGCGATTGACGTGCACCTGATTAAAAGTGCCGAGGCACCAGGCGGCATTGGTGAACCTGGCACTGCCGCCATCGGCGCTGCGTTAACCAATGCCGTGTTCTCGGCCACGGGCAAACGCATTCGCAAACTGCCGATTGGTCAACAACTGAAAGCATAAGGAGCCGCAATGAATCTGGCATCAGGGTTGATGAAATTAGGTCTCTCAGTGATCACGTTTACTTACTCTTTGAGTGTGTTTGCCGTCAATCTGGCAGAGGTCAAAAAAGGGGAGTACCTGGCCCGGGTCGGCGACTGTATCTCCTGTCACACCGCACCGCATGGTAAACCCTACGCGGGTGGCCTACCCATGCTGACGCCAGTGGGCGCTATTTATACAACCAATATCACGCCTGATGCCGAAACAGGCATCGGTCGATATACCGAATCCGAGTTTGCTCACGCCCTGCGGCGCGGGGTGGCAAAAGACGGCCATCATCTTTACCCGGCGATGCCCTATCCGTCTTATGCCAAAGTCAGTGATGCTGACATTCATTATCTCTATTTGTACTTTATGCATGGCGTTAAACCTGTGCGCCAATCAAACAAGGCGAGCGAGATTCCCTGGCCTTTAAATTACAGGTTTCCTTTGGCTGTTTGGAATCGCATTTTTCTGGATAAGCAGACATATCAGGCAGATGCCTCAAAAGATGCCAGCTGGAATCGTGGCGCTTACTTGGTACAAGGGCTGGGGCATTGTGGCGCTTGCCACACACCGCGTGGTCTGGCGTTTCAAGAAAAAGGGCTAACGCATGCCTCGGATCACTTTTTAAGTGGCGAAACCCTCGAAGGATGGTCGGCCACCAACTTACGTGGCGACCACAATACCGGCCTTGGCCGCTGGTCTGAGGCAGATATTCTGGTCTATCTCAAATCTGGGGCGAATCAGCATAGTTCTGTGTTTGGCACCATGACCACCGTGATTAACAACAGCACAGAAGGCATGACAACTCAGGATTTAAGCGCTATCGCGACTTATTTGAAAACAATCAAAGGGACCAACGATAAGCAACAAAAACCTTATCAATATGATCCGAACGTGACTCAGGCTCAATTTAAAACCGTCACAAGTTATCCAGGCGCCAGGTTGTATCAACAATATTGCGTGGCCTGTCATGGCCAGGATGGTAAAGGGGTGGCGCCTTATTTATCGCCGCTTGCTGGCAACCCTGCTGTTATGGACCCGGATCCATCATCACTGATTAACGTGATTTTGAATGGGTCGCCGCAGCTTAAAGCGCAAGGCGTGGCGGCACCGTTCAATATGCCGAAATTCCGCCACATGCTGAATGACACGGAGGTAGCGCAGCTCGTCAGTTTTATGCAGACGGCGTGGAATCATCCGCTGGAGGCGACCAGCGCGCAGGACGTCGCCAAGATTCGCAAACTGGCGCCTTCGGCTCATTAAGCTATATTTGCAAGATGTGCGCAGGCTGATTTCATGGGCAATCTTGTGAATTGAGCCCTTTCAAAACGTGGACTGCATCATTAGTATCAATCGCCCGAGTGATTCACTCGGGCGATTTTTTTGATGACGTCTGAAAGGTAAATGATGCCATGGATGCAGCCCCGGCAGGGATGCCGTCATGTGTTATTTGTTTGTATCGCCCTGTTATTGCTATGTGTGAGTGCAGTCCATGCGCGGCCAGCCCCAAAAACAGCGCATGTGCCGCAGTTAACCACTAAACAGGCCGTGAGCGCACATACCGAAGACCTGCGCGCGTTGATGCAGGCCTTATACACTGCATACCCAGCCGAACTGGCCAAGAGCACCCAGGTGGGGCCGCGCGAAATGACCGAGTGGGTGTTTGATGGCAAAGCGAATTGGCGTTTTGAGGGTATTCGTCGTTTGCAAGGACAAGAGGCCTTAGCCTTGCTGTTTGATCAAGCATTTGCCGGTGACCATATTTTGGCGCTGGTGGTTGGTTTGGAAACGTTGGTGTTTGAGGCTTATGGCAGCCATAACGAATTTGATATTCCAGCCGAACGTGACCAGCGAAGGCTCGCAATGCTGCTATGCGAGCTGCAAGCGTTGCCGCTGCGTTTGCAGGCTAACACGCAGATGAATACGGTGTTGCGTCAGCCCGTTGCGCAGCAGCATATTTCTACAACCCTGCAAACATTGATGCTGCGCCTACGAGATCGTGAGCAGGTGGCTGCGGCATGCCATTGATGTTTATGCGCGGACTTTAGTCTGCAACCAGGTCAAGCTGATGCCCCAATTTGTGCTTTTTGGTCGCCAGATACTGTGCATTGTGTGGATTGCTTTCCACTTCAAGTGGCGCCACGGTTTCAACCAGCACGCCCCAGGCGCTGAGTGCGGCAGATTTGTCGGGGTTGTTGCTCAATAAGCGTATGGAGCCAACCTGCAAATGTTGCAGCATGCCAGCGGCAATGTCGTAATTACGCTGGTCCACGGGCAGGTTTAAGGCGAGGTTGGCCTGCACGGTATCCAGCCCTTGCTCTTGCAAGGCATAAGCGCGGACTTTATTGGTGAGCCCGATACCGCGCCCTTCGTGGCCACGCAAATACAAAATCACCCCTTGCCCCTGTTGTTGTATCAGCCGCTGCGCCTGCTTGAATTGCTCACCGCAATCGCAGCGTTGAGAGCCAAACACGTCGCCGGTCAGGCACTCGGAGTGCACGCGCGTAAGCACGTTGGCCTGGCCGCTCACATCCCCTAGCTCCAGTGCGATATGTTCAATGCCGGTTCTGTGATCAACAAACGCATGCAGGCGGTAGCTGCCATACTCCGTGGCCAGGTTGGCGCTGGCCTGTGGCGTGATCAGCGCCTGCAATGCGGGCGGGGCTGGTTTGATGGCCAGATTACTTGAGGGCATTAATGGCCCCCATTTTAATCAGCTTGGCGCGCAGCACATTGCGGCTTAAACCAAGCAGTTTGGCCGTTTGCACCTGGTTGTGGTGGCAATGCTGATACGCAGCGCGCACTAGGGCGTCTTCCACATAATCATAGAGCTGGGCTTTGCCGGACTCAAACAGTTGCTGCAAGGCGTCTTCGAGCAAATCTGGCGCATGGCCGCCTGCGTGTTGTGTGTACTCTTGTTTAGGGCGGTGCAGCGAAATAGACGATAAGTGTAAGTCTTCACTACGCACCAGGTTATTGCGGCATATCAACAGTGAGTGATGAATGACGTTTTCGAGTTCACGGATATTGCCCGGCCAGCTATGTTGCAATAGCTTTTGTTTGGCGCTGTCGTCGAGACTGATTTCTGCGTAGCCAAGGCGACGCGTATATTCGCCGACAAAGTATTCGGCCAGCGGCAAAATATCGCCAGGGCGGTTTCTCAAGGTCGGCAGTTCGAGGTGAGCCACGCGCAAACGGTAAAACAGGTCTTCCCGGAAATTGCCTGCCTGTACGGCTTCTTCCAGGCGCACATTGGTGGCAGCAACTAGTCTGACATCAATCGGCGTGGATTTTCTGGCCCCCAGGCGCACCACTTCGCGTTCTTGTAGCACGCGTAGCAGCTTGACCTGAATGCTCAGTGGCAAGTCACCGATTTCATCCAAAAATAAGGTGCCGCCGTTAGCGGCTTCGAACCAGCCTGCCTTGGCGACAAACGCTCCGGTAAAAGCGCCTTTTTCGTGGCCAAACAATTCGCTTTCTACCAAGGTCTCAGAGAACGCGCCGCAGTTGACCGCGACAAACGGCTTGCCTTTACGGTTGCTTAAGGCATGCACATGGCGCGCGATCAGCTCTTTGCCGGTGCCGGTTTCACCAATAATCAGCACATTGGCGTCGCTAGGCGCAATCTGCTGAATGCGGCTGAGCAAGGCGATAGATTTGGGGTCCTCAAACACTTGCGCAGTGGCGCGGATAGAGGTGGTCAGCGTGCGTGAATTCGGCAGCGTGAGCAGCTTTTTTTGATTGCTTTGATAATCCACGTCGTCCGCTGTGTCCAGATGCTCGATAAATTTGTCCATAATATTCATGAGTAAAATGTAGGGTGTGGAAAGCTGCCAGTCAGCGCCCATTCACCCAGCTCCTTAATTTTGTAATCTAGTGGATCATGCAAGGTATGCGTCCGCAGGTTGCGCCAGTGGCGGTCTAACCTTAGCCCGGCATGCGTTGCCCTGGAACCTGCAACCTCAAACATGCGGCTGGTGAGGTCCAGTCCGGTGCGGGTGGCCAGTACTTTGGCCGTGCTGATGCTGGTGGCCAGCAGGCCGCGATCTTCTTCTGTCAGGCTTAGCCCTTTGGCCCAGGCCGCATCCAGCTTTTCTGCCGCCTGGTTGGTCAGCGCGCGCGTGGCTTCCAGGCCGACCCAAAACTCGCCGTAATGGGCCAGGATATAAGGGTCATGGCTGGTGATATCAACCTTGGCATTTTGCCACGGCCGCGCTTCACGCAAAGTGTAGTGCTGGGCGTCATTAAAAGCGCCTTCGGCAATCCCCAAGTAGATATTGGTCAGAATCAGTTGCGCGATGAGTGGCCGCAGGCAGGCAAACGGGTTGCTCAGCGGGCCGGGCTCAGTCAGCAACTCGTTCTGCTCTATCCTGACTTTTTCAAAGTTGACCGTACCGCTATCCGTCTGGCGCTGGCCGATATTATCCCAGTCATCCAAAATCGTGATGCCTGTGCGCAACGTAGGGATGGCAGCAATCACCAACTGCCCATCGGTTTTTTTAATGGCCGAAGCAATCAGCATCTCTGAATCTAGTGCGCCCGAGCAAAAACTTTTTTTGCCGGAGAATTCATGCCAGTGGTCGTGGCTTTTGCACAGCGTGCGCTCATCCAGTGGGTTGAGTGCATTGCCCCAAAACCAGTTGAGTTGCGCCGTTTGTTCGTACCAGCGCTCCCACTGGTCAGGCCGTGAAAACAGGCGCACGGTGGCCAGCATTAAATGCTGAAAACCATACACATGCGCAATCGAGCTATCCACTTTGGCAAACTCGCGCGCCACCTGCAAGGTTTCTTGCCAGTCAGCGCCATGGCCGCCATATTGGCGCGGAATAATTAACGACAATAAGCCGCTGTTTCTCAGCGCATCGCGCTCCAGTTTCGGCGTGCCACCCACATGATCCCGCTCTACAGCCGTGAGCGAGAAAGACTCTGCCAGTTGCTTGGCCACAGCCAGTGCGTGCTGGCCTTGATGCAGGCTAGCCGTGGGCGGGATAGAAAAAGTATTGATATTCAACAGTAATATCCGTTTGATTGCTTATGCTTAACAGTTCAGCATGTTCTGTGCCAACTCCGGCGTAGCGAAAAAGTGGTGGCTGCACAAGCTGTGAAAAGTTTATTTTTGAATAAATTATGCTGATAAATCATAGGCTTGAATCTGAGTTGGTCAGGCGGCCTGTTGCGAGGCCTGGTTGGCCTAACCATTGCGCGTTTGCGCATGCTGCTGCGCAATCAGCACAGGTGCTGCTGAATAAGCAGCAGCCACAGAAAAGCTGCTGCTTATTCAGCAATTCAGTTTTTTGGTTTTATAAGTGCATGAATTTAATCACTTTTATTTATGGCATGCTCTTTGCAATCATGCTTGCCACAAGCTGTATGAATAAAAGGAAAGCAACATCATGGAAATTTTCTGGTTTTTACCCACGCACGGTGACCAGCGCTATCTTGGCACCAGCAAAGGCGCCAGACCGGCCACATTGTCCTACTTAAAGCAAATTGCGCAGGCGGCTGACCGCTTGGGTTATGGTGGCGTGCTCGTGCCTTCTGGCCGTTCATGCGAAGACGCCTGGGTGATTTCTTCTGCGCTCATCAACGAAACCAAGCAGCTCAAGTTTCTGGTGGCAACGCGTCCGGGGTTTATCTCGCCGGTGGTGTCAGCACGCATGGCCTCCACGCTGGATCGCATTTCTGGCGGCCGCTTGCTGATTAATGTGGTGGCGGGCGGTGATCCCGCCGAGCAGCAGGCTGAGGGCAGCTTTCTGGCGCATGACGCACGCTATGCGGAGGCGGAAGAATTTTTGTCGATCTGGCGTGCGGTATTAACCGAAGAAGCCGTTGATTATGAGGGCGATTACCTGCGCGTGAAGGGCGCCAGTTTGCCCACCGGCAGCTTGCAAAAGCCTTATCCACCGTTGTTTATTGGTGGCGCCTCAGACGCGGCGATTCAACTCAGCAGTAAACATATTGATGTGCATTTGACCTGGGGCGAACCACCGGCCGCCGTGGCGGAAAAAATTCGCGTGATTCGTGAAGCGGCAGCCAAACAAGGTCGTAGCCTCCGTTTTGGTATTCGCCTGCATGTGATTGTGCGCGAAACCACTGAGCAGGCTTGGCAGGCGGCGGACGAACTGATTTCGCATGTGACCGACGAAACCATTGCTGCTGCGCAAGCCGCGGTGGCTAATTTTGACTCGGTGGCGCAAAAACGCATGACGGCCTTGCACCATGGCCGCCGCGATCAACTGGAGGTCTCGCCCAACTTATGGGCTGGCGTCGGCCTGGTGCGTGGCGGCGCTGGCACTGCGCTGGTGGGCAACCCGCAAGAGGTGGCTGAGCGCATTAAAGAATACCAGGCGCTGGGCATTGATTACTTTATCTTTTCTGGCTATCCGCATCTGGAGGAGTCGTATCGCGTGGCTGAGTTGTTGTTCCCGTTGCTGCCGCTCAAGCAGCAGGCCGATGCAGAAGTCAGCATCAATACCAATATGACAGGCCCGTTCGGCGCGGCCAAGCCGGTCAAGCATGCGGCATAGGAGAGAAGATGACACTGGCACTGAATTCACGCCTGGACGACGTTGAAGCCTCACACGGCGTGGCCTTTAGCGGGTCTATACAAGAGATCACGCAGCAACTATGCGATTACCTAGCACAAACAGCGGTAGAGCGCGATGCTGCAGGCGGCACGCCTTACGAGCAACGGCAGGCGGTGCGCGATAGCGGATTGCTCAAGTTACTGATCGCGAAAAACGATGGTGGTTTGGGCGGCAACTGGCAGCAAATTTACAGCATCATCCGCCAGATTGCGCGCGTTGATAGCTCGATTGCGCAGGTCTTCGCCTTCCAGTTTTTGATGCTGGCGTCTATCCGGCTGTATGGCAGCGAGTCGCAATGGCAGCAGTATTTCCGCCTCACGGCGGAGCGCAATCTCTGGTGGGGCAATGCCTTAAACCCGCTCGATAACCGCACCATTGCACGCAAAGTGACTGGCGGCTATGTGTTTAGCGGGCAAAAAAGCTTTTGCTCTGGCTCCATGGATTCTGACTACCTGATTGTGTCGGCGATTGAAGAAGGCAGCGGCAAGTTTTTGGTGGCCGCTGTGCCGACCAACCGTAGCGGCATTCACCTCAATGGCGATTGGGACAATATCGGCCAGCGCCAGACCGATAGCGGCAGCGCCGAGTTTACCCAATTGCGGGTCGACGACAGTGAGTTACTGATGCAGCCAGGCCCGTTGAGCTCACCGTTTGCCACCGTGCGCTCGCTGGTGGCGCAATTGATTTTTACCAATATCTACCTCGGCATTGCCGAAGGTGCCTTGCAAGAAGGCGCCAAATACACGCGTAGCAGCAGCCGGGTATGGTCGGGTTCGTTGGCCAACACCATTCACGAAGACCCGTTTACCTTGCTGCATTACGGCGAGTTTTGGGCCAGCTTGCATGCCTCGGCGGTGCTGGCCGACCACGCCGCCATTTTGCTCGATGCTGCCTGGCAGCAAACCTTGGGCCTCGATGAGCAGACGCGAGGTGAACTGGCGCTGGCGGTGTTCTCAGCCAAAGTGAATGCGACGCGGGCCGGGCTGGATGTGACCACGCGTATTTTTGAAGTGGCGGGCGCCCGTGCCACCACTGCCAAGCTACGCATGGATAGATTCTGGCGTAATTTGCGCGTGTATACCCTGCATGACCCGGTGGATTACAAACTGAAAGATTTAGGCGATTGGGCGCTGAATGGGCAATACCCAACCCCCAGTTTTTATGCCTAGCAAGGTGATCACTCACTGCGTTTTCGAACGGCCATTATTAAAGAAAGTTTATGAAACAAAACATTATTGATCTACGTAACCGCCCTGCTTTTTTGCATGACTTTTTTGGCGCCACGCCGAATACACCTGCTTACGACACAGCCAAATGGCTCAATCAGCGTGTCGGCTCGCTAGAGCCTGAGCATTTTCGCCGTTCTTACACCATAGAGGGCTACTTGCAGGAGATCGACGCCGCGGGCATTGATTTTGCCGTGGTGGTTGGCCGCGAAACGCCCGATTTAACCATAGATGACCAGCAGATTGCCGATCTGGTCAAACATAGCCCGAAATTGGTGGGGTTAGGCTCGGTAGATATTGAAACGCGCGGCGTGGAAAGTGCGCTGGCGGCGATTGAAAAAGCCATTAAGCATTATGGCTTTAAGGCGATTAATATCGAGCCAGGCTTTGGTAAACCTGCACGCCAGGTGGATGACCCGATATTTGAACCGGTCTACGAAGCGTGCCAGCAATACGGTGTGCCGGTGTGCGTGATGTCCGGCCCGACCACGCCAGATCTCGACTATGCGCATCCGAATGCCATCGCCAGAGTGGCGAGAAAATACCCCAATTTAAACATTATTTGTTTTCACGGCTATTACCCGTTTGTAAACGAAATTGTCGGCGCCGCTTTGCGTTATCCCAACCTGTATTTAGTGCCGGATATGTATATTTTCCAGCCCGGCGCCGAGCTCTATGTGCAAGCCGCCAACCAGTTTTTGGGCGACCAGTTGTTGTTCGGCACCTCGTATCCGTTCCGGCCCATGCAGCAAACCATCAATGATTTCGCCGCACTGGGTTTTAAAGAGACGGTGCTGGACAAAGTGTTTTATCAAAACGCGGCACGGTTGTTAAACCTCAGCGTTTAGTGGGTGAAAGGAAGCAGTATGTTACAAAAAACAGAGCAGTTCGATCAGGTATCCACGGCCATCGAGGCTATCGCCAACGGCGAGTTTGTGATTGTGGTGGATGATACTGACCGCGAAAATGAAGGCGATCTGATTATCGCCGCCGAAAAAATCACTACCGAAAAAATGGCGTTTCTAGTCAGGCATAGCAGCGGTTTGGTCTGCGTCGGCATGCCCGCGCCACGCTTGCAGGCGCTCGAGTTACCGCAAATGGTGACGCATAACGCCGATCCGTTTAGGACGGCGTTTACTGTCAGCGTCGATTACAAATACGGCACCACCAGCGGCATTTCGGCAGCCGATCGTGCGCTCACGCTACGCAAGCTGGCCGACCCAGACAGCCAAGCGGATGACTTTCACCGACCTGGCCATATTTTCCCGCTACGCGCACGCCGTGGCGGGGTGCTGGAACGTCCCGGTCATACTGAGGCAGCACACGACCTGGCGGCGATGGCGGGCTTGCAACCGGTGGGCGTGTTATGCGAAATCGTCAATGACGACGGCAGCATGGCCAGACGCCCGGACTTATTCAAATTTGCCAAACGACATGGTTTAATCATCATCACCATTGCCGATATGATCGCCTACCGTGCGCGCCAGCGCAGCGAGACATCGCCAGTGCCTTCGTTTCGTCAGCAAAGCCGATTGCTGGATGCGGCGATGGTGTATGCCGGATAGATAGAAAAAAGATGTTTATTGAGAATTTTTAGATCACTCCGATTTAGAAGTCGGTATTTTCTCTTTTGCAGGTCAAGAGATGGTATTACGTCAAAAAATACAAATGCCTTTGAATTAGATGATTTGCTATGCGGTGTAACTCAAGAAAATGTGCATCCACGTGTTAATTTGGGACCACCGAAGGGTAAAGAGCTTCTTTAGTTTAATTCACTCGCCTCAGAGCGAAGTCTCTCGCAATAAAAGGCCTAGCTTTTCATAAGTGGCTTGAGTGATTTGTTTGCAGGTTTCAGCTCAAGCTCCTTAAAAGCCAGGTATCAATGCACCCCTGAGTTTTTGCAATAGGTTGACGCAGTTTGAACGCCTTAGTGGCTGCATTTAATCTGAGTTTGAATCTTCGCATAACTCTCTGTCTGAGTTTACGCCACCCCTCCATAACTTATTGCACTTAATATCTTCTGAATTTCTACCAGTCCAGAAGATGATTCAGCGACAACTATAGGAGCCGCACCTAATAAGTCATGATATTGATTCAGCCAAGACTCTGCCACTGACTCGGAACCAAAAGTATCAATAGCCAAAGCACGAACCTGAGCTAGATTTCCTACAGAGTCATATTCCATATTAATCTCCTATATTGGCCCTACTATCAGTCGGACAGGCTCTCCACTGCGTCCCCTGAAAGTCCTGACATTAAGATAGCATCTTCTTGCTGCTTTGATAAATTTGAAAGCATCATATGTAAGCCTCTTAATAGGATTCAAGACTTGACCCAAAATATTCTGCCCCGTTTAACGAAAAAGTGAGCTCTACATTCCTCGCGCAACCAAACTGATGGGGATAGCGTAGGCAAGCCTCCATCGTCAATTTTTAGTAACCATCTAGGTTTTGCTTCCTGGATTAGAGGGAGCTCAATAGTTTGCCCACAACCACAGGGACATTTCATATTAATGCTCCAGTTCTCACCTCCATCACGCAATAGTACTAAATTTCTTCTTGGCAGCTTTTTTGGGAGTTCATTGTCATATACCAGTAGACTCCTAGAAGGAAGAATGGCATCACAAAATTTTAGAATCCATAGTGGCCATCTCATTTAGTTAAACTCCTCTTTACCAAGAAAGGGAAGTCCTAGTAATGGCTCTTCATCGCCGCTTGCTATAAAGGGGGACTCTCGCTTAGTAAACTCACTCTCCCTCGTGTGCTCTTCAATAGCTTCTGCAAGCATGAATCTAGTTCTTACATAATTGTCGTTAGGCTCCTGCCTAAAAGGATATGAGCGAGCAATAAACTCCATAACACATGCACTTGCGGCACGCATATTAAGTGTGATTACTGCTGGAGCCTGCTCTGGCATGCCCTCAATATAGCCTCTGCGAATTTGATCCGCATGAGCTTCAGGATCAGACTCAAGTAATGCTTCAGCTTGCAAATTAGCTGAGGTGTAGACATTTCGATCAAACAAACTGCTACTATCTGGATAAACATAGTCAATTCTGCCAACCACTTCGTCTACTGCAAGCTCGCCATTCTCAAGGCTGCGAGTAGATATACCTACGCCAACATCGAATAGCGGTAACAAAAATGACTGGGCTGCACGATCCGCTACGCTACGCGGGCGAAGCTTATCTACACAAGAAAATATCATGTCTGCTTCAGCTAATGCCAATACAGCTTTGCGGGATAAAACATTTGCATCTACTGGAACTACATATGGTTCATTTCGGTATTGATTGGCGCGATCAGAAAAAACTTGAACCTTAGGTAGCCCTCTATCGGCATCGGCTTTAATAGTATTCAAGATGCGATTAAGGTTTTTGTGTTCAACCGTATCATATTCAATAAGAATAACTCGGCCAAATCCTAACCGGCATATTTGCTCAGCTACAATCGACCCGGTTCCTGAAACTCCAATCACCGCAGCAGTCATTCTGGACAATTCAAAGGTCATTTCACTTGTGAATGCCATTGGTCTTTTCGCGCTTCGCTCTTTATCACTGCCCCAGTAAAACTTCAGGTCTTCTCCTATGACACTTACTAAGTCAAATTCCGAAATATGCAATTCAGGTGTGTAAAGTCGTCCAAAAACAAATCCATCAGGTAGCATTATTGCTGATCCATGTAGATCTCCATATGCTGCAAATAGGCAGGGCATAATTTCAATATCACTATGATCATCAACATCAGAGAACTCAGCAAATCCACCAGGGTGAGAGTGAATTAAAACAAGTGACATACATCTCTCTTGCCCCAAGTCTATCGCTTGCTCAATAAACTCAGATGACCAAGTAATTTTATTTTGGTCTCTTCTGCAAGCACTATATGGTACTGGAATGATACTTTTCACTAATAAGCGCTGGCGTGCCCCTGGAACGCGAGTGCAGATCATAACCGCTGCTGCCTCTTGCCCATCACCGGGGAAGAGATGTTGTTTCAGCACTTCATGACTGCTTTGTGTCATAGACAAAGTTGAAGTTGGAATCATTCGCCAAACTCCTTCAGTAAGGATGAGTCGACCAGCGCTAAATGAGTTGCGATATTGTCTCTCAATGGGTCCCATGGTTGAGCCGCATTACGATGCCTCGACCAACCCTGGAATTCAAGGCTGCCAATCACTGCCCGAACTTGAGTACTGGGAATTTCCCTTCCGTCGTGACGTGTAACGAAAGGGTGAAAATAAAACATATCAATCTGTGCTTGCGGATAGTCCTTAGGAATAAGTAGGGCAAGTTTTACAGTTGCAGGCACGTAGCCGGGTAGCATTGAGTAGTCATGAATTAATAACCAACGATTAGCCCCATCCGCTATGGTCTCCCACTTCCAACCAGTTGCATCAAGATGAATTACATCACTGCCAAGCAGGTTAAATTCACGGCGCAGTGTTGAAACAGCTGATTCACCATTATCAACATTTTTCTGCATCAATCTAATACGCTCAATACCTGGAGTTGTTAGATCCACCATGTAGTCAACGCCCACTTTTTGTTTTGGCTGTCCGGAAACAAGCAAGAAAATATCCCATGCTTTTGTTGGGTCATAACCAGCTCGCTTCATTGCATCCCCCACCTTAACTTGCGTAACATCGTATTCAAGCGTTACCGATTGAACTTTAAGCTTCCAGACTTTTTTGGATGTGATGAATTTTTCAACACCAGGACGATTCAGGTCAACAACTGTCTCAGCTAGGATTAATCGAGGGTTCTCTTCACCTCTTATCTGAAATAAATCGAAATCATCCGTTGTTTTAGATAACTTCCTTAGTGTAGCCCCTGAAATATGGCGAGCTCCCCATACCAACTCAGCATTATTGATTCGGAAGTTGTAAGTGCGATCGCTAAAGCTAATGATGAATTCCGCACTAACATTAAGATCAGGTTTTTCGCTCTGCCGGATATCTTCTAGATCCCCTGATGGCAACCGTTGGAGTAACAGAGCATTTTCATTAGATACGCCTGCAGCTTCAATAATTTGAGCACCATTGGGAGAGTTAACAAGAATCTCCACCTCTCTAAAAGTTAACGTTTCATCAGTTGCAATTAGTACAACAGGTTTGTGAATTGATTGCATCTTGTGTCCTTTATGTATGTTGGGAGAGGAAATCTCTCCTTACATCTATCAATGCTCTGTTTTTCGCGTGACTTGCCACGATAAAAATGATTTAAACTAATTTTTTTCAAAATTGGCAAATCAGCCCCAATAGGGAGCATACAAAGGAGAGCAACAGTGCAGATCGATGACGAGATGCCAGATGATGAAGAGTTGGACACTCAAGTAGGTGATGTCTTCGCGAACCCTGAAGAAATAAAAAAAGCTATTGAAGCTTTATATCGTGATGTCTCAGCCAAAAAACGCTTGGTTGCTATAGCTTATCTATTACTTGAGAATAAGGCTCATCTAAGACGTCAGTATCAGGCTGAAGATCTTTTCCAAGAGGCTCTGGAACGTATAGCTATGGGTAAACGTCGCTGGCCTACTAATAGATTAGATTTCTTGGGTTTAGTAATTGGTGTAATGAAAAGCTGGTCTTACAGTTTAGAAAAAGCGATGTCTCGAGAAAACGATCATATTGTGATGGAGCATGAACTCATAGTCTCAGATGGAGAGGATGACACTCTTAATTTAGAGGGCGTGGTAAGCGGTGGACTTGCTCCACTAGAGCACTTGGAAGCTAGTGAAACCGATTTAGAGGAGAAAAGTCATCTGGTTATTCTTAAGGCGCAATATGGTGCAACTGAATTGCCTGCAAGAATCCTTGAGGTGCTATCTAGTGGAGTATTCGACACACATGCAGAAGTGATAAGCACTCTAAAAGTAAAGGAGACTGACTATCGCAACGCGTGGAAACGATTGATGCACGCAGCCGAGAAGCTTAAGGAGAGTAAAAATGGACACTAAAAAAACACTAGAACAAAGCTTTATAGACGCAAAGATTGCACTCATCATGGAAACACCGGAGGATGAGCTTGATGAGGTGCTAGTAGCCGCTGGCTTTGATCCTAATGATCTTATTCAGCGAGGAAATAAAGCTATTGAAGAGGTATTAACTTCTCTCAAGGAAGATATCGATCTTATATCTGACTTGCCGCTACCTAAAAAAAAGGAAGTCGTGAGGCAATTAGATATTTCTCATAGTGTTTTGACAGCCATTGCAGAAAGGCGCGCAATTTTTGAGTCAATACCAAAGCGATTTGTAAGAGCATTAGCGGAGAGTATCGGTGTTTCAGTAGAGTTAATGGTGCAGTCGCTTAAAGGAGATGTTAGGAAAGCTTACGCCTCTCATAAATCTGATAAACCGCCTATACCTCCAACCCAGGTAGCATTCGAGAAGTTGTTAAGAGATGCTGCTATATCAGAGGAAAGAATTCGCACCCTATTAGAAGAGGATGTTTAATTGGATTCTATAGAACTTGCTCGTCAACGCGCAGCTGAGCTGCATTACGCTGCTGTTCAGCGTGGATGTAATCCATGGGCATCTTACGAGTTCGTTGTAGCTGAAGCGGAAGAGCATGGTTATATTGTCGAAGGTGTTGCTCCAGAGGCAGAGACTCTTGATGGAGGCAGAGCTAAGTTACTAAAAGATTTAATCCTGCATGAAGTACATGGCACATTGTTTGAACAAGCACTATTAGTAGCTCATGAGCTTGGTCATGCCGTGCTGGGTGATGCTGACGAGGCAGCTTCAACAAAAGAGATGGATTTTGCTCGAAGCGCCGAACCGTCACCCGTAGGTGAAGATAGAGTTGTAGATTACAGTCGGAAGCAGCGTCGAGAAATACAAATGGATCTCTTTGCTAGAGAGTTTCTGCTTCCACGTTCATATTTACGCAAACTTAATATTGAAGAGGGTTTCTCAGCCGCCGCAATTGCGTCCAAGCTTGATGCCCCTTATCCAGTAGTTGCACAACAGTTATTAGATGCTCTGCTCCTACCAGTAATAAACCAACAAAAAGCAGAATACAAGGAATACCCACTGAACAAGCAACAAGAAATTGCTGCTCAACATCGTGGCGTTCCTTATTTACTTGAAGCCGGACCTGGAACTGGCAAAACTCAAACACTAGTAGCTCGTGTTGATGGGCTATTAAAGGAGGGAGTTGATCCACGTCGAATTCTGTTGCTGACTTTCTCGAATAAGGCTGCTGGTGAAATGGCTGAAAGACTAGCCAAAAAGCAACCAGAAGCAGCTGCAGCGCTTTGGATCGGTACATTTCATGCTTTTGGATTAGACATAATACGTAGATTTTATTCTGAGTTTGATATGCCTAAAGAGCCACGCATGTTAGATCGTGCGGAGGCTGTTGAACTTATTGAGCATGAATTTCCTCGGCTTCCGTTAACCCACTATCGAGACTTATATGATCCAACTCAAAATATCAGTGAAATTCTAACTGCCATATCAAGAGCAAAAGATGAAGTTGTTGGTGCAGACAGATATTCTGAACTTGCAAAAGAAATGCGTGCTCATGCTAAAAGTGACGACGAGAAAGTTGCATCTGAGAAAGCGATTGAGGTCGCTCAAGTTTATGATGCATACGAGAAATTAAAGCGTGAGCATAATGCAATCGACTTTGGAGATCTGGTATATCTCCCCGTCCAATTATTGGAAAAAAACGGTGCAGTTCGCGCCCATCTTGCAGGATCGTATGATCATATATTGGTTGATGAATATCAAGATGTAAACCGAAGTAGTGTGCGGCTTTTAAAGGCGCTAAGTCCTGATGGTGAAAACCTTTGGGTTGTTGGAGATGCTAAGCAATCAATATATAGATTCCGAGGGGCATCTTCATTCAATGTTTCTAGATTTGGTAATGCAGACTTCGAAGGGGCCAAGCGAGGTTACCTTGAACGAAATTATCGCTCTTTAAAGCCAATAGTAGAAGGTTTTTCAAACTTTGCGTTAAACATGCGCTCGGCAGTCGTTGGCAGTTCGCTAATTGCTAATCGCGAGGAAACTGGTGTCCCACCAGAACTCAAGATAACTATAAATTCCAATGAGCAAACAGTTGCAATTGCAGAGTGCATAGAAGAGTTAAAAAAACAAGGGATAGATTATAGAAACCAAGCTGTATTGTGCACTGGCAACGATAAGCTTTCAGAGTTAGCCTCTCATTTGGAAGCAATGAGTATTCCTGTTCTTTTCTTAGGTAGCCTGTTTGAAAGAACTGAAGTCAAAAACTTACTTTCATTCTTATCTTTGCTAGTGGATGCACGTGCTATGGGCTTACTTAAAGTAGCCTGCCTGCCAAGCTTTCATATGGAAATTCAAGATGTTGCTGCTGTACTAACACATCAACGCAACGCTCCAGTTGCCGCATTAAGCTTTTTAGAAAATAAAGAAACAATCGAGGGTCTTAGTTCATCTGGGGCTGAAACATTGGAAAGATTGCAAACTGTGTTTTCAGGACTAAACGCTACCGATCCCCCTTGGAATATCTTAGCTAGAATCCTCTTGGATAAGACCACAATTGCCGCCGATCTGGCAAAGTCGGCTTCAGTAACCTCAATATCTGAGGGTGTTGCGATTTGGCAATTTATGAATTTTGTTAAATCCCAGCCGAGTGGAAAAGGATTGCCTATTTCACGACTGCTGGAGCGAATCCGAAGGTTATTAAGGCTTAGTGATGAAAGAGATTTGCGCCAACTGCCATTGGCCGCTTCGAGCATTGATGCAGTGCGCCTAATGACCATTCATGGAGCTAAAGGACTCGAGTTCCAGGCAGTGCACATCCCAGGTTTAAATGAAGATACTATTCCTGGTCGCCGCCGCCGCCCCCCTCTTTGCCCACCACTGATTGGTATGATTGAAGGCGCTCATGGTTCAATAAGTGAATATCTTGATCAAAGTCGAATTGAAGAGCAGGAGTGTTTATTCTATGTTGCTCTCTCTAGAGCAAGGGACAGGTTAACTCTCTATGCATGCGCTAAAGACAGAGCCAATCGAAATCGTCGACTATCTGAAGAGTATATTGCACGGATAGGAGCGGCTTTGACAAAAACAAATATAAAACCACTTCGAACTTTGCCAAAGACATTTAGTGAAACACCAATCTCTGTTCAGGTAACAGAATCACTTCAACTAACCGAACACCAAGTTGAGTTATTTGCTCGCTGTCCCCGTCGTTTTTTATATACGTATGTATTGCAAACGGGTGGACGGAGAGTTGCGACTCCATTTATTCAAATGCATGATGGGGTTCGTATTTTATTAAAACGAATTATTGCTGGAGAGGTTACATCTACTGGTAGTGATCTTTTGGCGGAGGTGGAGGCGGCATTAAATAGCCAAGGCTTAGCTGATCATGGTTATTTCGAAAAATATCGAGAGTTTGCATTCGCAATGATTAGATATTTTTCAGCTAGTCGAAACGGTTGTACACCTCAGAAGCCAATAGCACTGAGAGTTCAGTTTGGTGCTGAAGAGTTAATCGTAACACCTGATGACATTCTATTAGCAGCAGATGGTAGCCTGCGAGTCCGTAGAGTCATGACTGGGCATAGTCGATCTGATGGTGGAGATTCGATAGGAGCCGCAGCATTTTTAACTGCTGCTTCCCAAGCTTTTCCATCTGCTATTGCTGAATTAGTCTATCTGGCTGATGAGCAGTCAGAAGCCATTACTTTCACTAGTCAAAAAATGGAAAATCGGCATATCAGTATAAGCAAACACCTAAATGCAATTCGAAATGGTGAATTTAATACAGAAAGCTCATCATTTTCATGTCCCCAGTGCCCGGCCCTCTTTGTATGTGGTCCAGTTCCTCCCGGTCAATTGCAACTCCGACTTCGTATTGAGGCTGATTAGAAAAGTCATCGCTTAAACTAAACGGCACCACAATAACTTATTGAGCGTAAGCCATCTCAATTCGTGCGCGCAAAGAACTCTCAAGGCGAGTTTATTGTTCATTAATTTTCCGATCTTATGAACTGTTACCTAAGAAAGTTACATATCTGGCCGAAGGACTTCGAAACCACCATCACAAAACTCTTGATTTTCAGCTAATGCTTTGTACATTTTCGCAAGCCAATAGTTTGGACCTCGCATAAAATGAATATCATCTGAAATTTCTAATAATTTCTCGACTACTCTCGCTGAATCATGGTTTACTCCATAAACCCTTGATAAGGCAGGATATTGGTCGCCCAGGTGCTCTAGGCCCATTATTCTATAGCGATTGGCTAGATCCAATTCTCTGAAGTGGGCAGAAATATGTTGAAATGTTTCCGGTGGCATACCTTGAGGTTGAACAATACTGTACGACATAATCAAGGCATTCAGCGCAACTCTTATTTGTACGTCTAAAAATGGTAATTCTGGAATGCTGTCGAAATATGGATGTAAAAACATTCTGACATTCGTACCACGTTCTAGAATGAGATCTCGTTTTTTCGTGTTACAAGCAGGACAACTTGGAACCAGATTATTAGGCAGAACAGAAAATTCAGGATAATTTTCTTTTGGTAAGTAATGATCAAGAGTTGAGGACTCATTGATGCTACAAAATGGACAGCGCGACACTATGACTCTCTTTAGCAATTCAGTTCGAAGCGATGTCATCGGTTTTGTTGCTACTGCATATGCATGATGCATAGCTTCCTTCTGATCCTCAGTGAGATTTGAAAGGGCAAGTTGTCCAACCTCAGGCACAGCTTCTTGGTAAGCTGTATAAGCTTCTAATACTTGCGGCCTAGCAGCAACCATGTGCCCACGACGAGGAGGATTTTTAGCCAGTGAAATAGCATCGAATATATCTACCTGACTGATTTCAAGTGGTTGTACAAAACGCATCAGCTACTCCGGCACTTCATCTTGAATACTCAAAATATAAGAGCGCGCTGCAAAGCCTAACTTATGCCCAAATAGCTCCTCCAACTCTTCAAGTGTTGACTCTTTAGCGAGAGACTTAAGAGTTTCATGCCAGTCAGTAGCACTTTCGCCGAGATTAAATGTTTCCTGAGTAATAACCCCAATACTTTCAGCGAATGTTTCTATCGAGGGGGCCATGACAATATTTTGATTCTCTAAGCGGCGTAATACATGCACATACTTCGCAGGTGTTTCTTGTAAAACTACTGGAGAGTGAGTCGCAATAATGGCATAAGCATTAAAGGTTTCAAGGCAAGTACGCACGCTTTTCAAAAAAGCTGCTAGCAACGGTGGATGAAGGTGTGTTTCAGGTTCATCCATCAGGACAAGAGTTGGTGCTGTGCCGGAGATGTGAGCCGTCAATTCAGTAATTATCTTTAGAATTACTTTGTGCCCACTACTTAGTGAAGCAAAGAATCGCCCGACATCAATTTCACTACTATCAGCATATAAGTGATTCAATCCGATCCTCTGAAAAGATGGATCATTTAAAATAGGCTGCAATATATCAAGGAGAGCACTCATTCTCTGCGCTTTTTGAACTCGTTGAAGAGCAACGGAGAATTCAGCATTTATTTCAGCTGGGGTACGTAAGCGATAGGCCTCCTCCTCTCCATTAGGACCAATACCATCATAACGCTCACGCAATCCGCAATATACGTAACCGAATATATCACCGTCAGCTTGTAGCCTCTGCTTTTCAAGTTCTGTTCGCCCTGGAATAACAAAAGTATCGAAGGCACTGTAAGATACAACTACTACAGCTTTGAATGGCGATTTATTTTCAACAAATTTACCTGCATCATTACGTAGCACGGCCTCTTTATCGCTGTAGCCATAACCACTTGCAACAATTGCCAGGTTAGATAGCAATCTAGTTTTACCTGTTCCGTTGACACCGATAAGGGCATTAATTCTATTTGGCAAACCACCTCGTCGCTGAAAATCGAACTCTATTGTAAAGGGACTTGCGTCACTAGCAACGCTAGTTTCGAATTTTAGTTGGAACCCTTCATTGTCTCTCTCTAAAGGCATGTTGGCAGCTTGAAAAAGCTTTGCAGCGTCCTCAATCCTTCGCTCACTCCCTCCGAAACGCATCATCGATACTTGGTAACCTTCAGTGGCCTCGACAGCAGCTTTTACATCATTATTAAATGCAATGTCGCGTAAACCTTCTAGAAATGGACGAAAAATATTTGGTCCCAAGTTATACAGAGACTCGTAATAATCAAGACTAGACCCTATTGACGCATGACTATCAGATAGTCGTTCAAATGGCTGACTTGGCATATTTGTATAACCTGAGATTTGATCTGATGTAATAATTTTTATATTGCCCAAATCGATGGTTTCGTCTGCCGATAGATATAAAATTACATAAAATGTTGTCTTATAGCCATAGTCATCCCAATTATCTTGAGCCAGAGTTGCATGCGGATATCGGTTTAATTTAGGAAAGTTCTCATTTCTGGGTATGACAACAAACTGCATGTTAATTCCTTTCAACTTAACTGATGTTTTATTTCACCTAATGCCTTGATGAGTGCTTTTCTTTTAAATCAGCACGGAAAAGATACCATGAGTTATGCGCTTCAGCCTAGGTATAGGCTCAATATGTAAAACGATCTTACTTAATTAGCAGGTTATTAGATTGTGTGTACTACTACGAGAAAACTATAAGCCTCTCTAAAATAGGTGCAGTTCTGACTCAATATATTAAGCCACTAGTAAACTCTTTCGAATGGTTACTCCTGCTATCCAAGGACAAAGGCTTCTTATGTCCTTCACGGTATTAGCATATGGCATCTTTTCAAACAAATGACAAAGATATTTAAATGGATCGATCCCGTTCGCCTTTGCAGTATTGACCAGCGAATACATGACGGCATTCGCATAGGCTCCATCGACGCTATCAGCAAATAGCCAATTCTTTCGGCCTATAACAAAGGGCTTAATCTCTCGTTCAGCAATATTATTATCTATGGCGAGGCTGCCATCCTCAACATAACGTGAGACTGCATGCCATTGCTCAAGCGCATAATTAATAGCTTTCCCTAGTAAGCTTTTAGGAACCACTTTTGGTTGCAAATCCTCCAACCACGCTTTGATCTCCTCAAGTATCGGAATGCTTTGATCTTGTCGTATTCGATACCTTTTGTCAGGCGGATCCGATGATATTTCCTTCTCTATGCAGTAAAGCTTACCGATCATATCCAGTGCAAATTGTGCATGAGAGCCTTCAGTGTCGGCAGGTAATGCTTTCAATGCCTCATCAAACTTTCTTCTCAAGTGTGCCATGCAACCTACACGGGTCACATTAGGTATTTTGTTATAGCCAGGATATCCGTCTACACAAAGATAACCTTTAAAAGTGCTGTCCTCATCACCAGATAAAAATTGCAACGGATGTTTACCCGCACGGGTTTCTTGATAATCAAACAATACAATTTGCCTGAATGCATTCTGTGCACTGCGATATAACCAAACATAAGATTTGGATTGCGCCTCACGGCCAGGCTCTTTTAATACCTGAATGGTAGTCTCGTCTGCATGAATGATTGGCTGGCTTCGAAGCTCATCCTTCAATAACTCATAAATTGAAGTCAATTTATCAGCACAGGTAATCATCAGATTTGCCAAGGTGGTGCGATTAAAGGGCAACCCTTGGCTCTTAAAAATTTGCTCCTGCCGATAGAATGGGAGTCCATACTGATATCTTTTCACCGCCACACTCGCAAGAAACTCAGGGCTGCCAAATGAGCTACCTGGAATCATAGATTTGGGGGCTTTAGCAAGTGTGAATGTTTCGCATGTGCGACAAACATATTTCGTTTGAACGTGACGAATCACGCGATAGTGTTCAGGGATGACTGAAAGCCGCTCAATTACTTCCTCACTACATTTACAAAGTTGGCTCTGGCAGCAAGGACAAGATTGCTCCACGGCTGAGAGAGTGTGGTTAATCGTTTCACGAGGGAGCTCTGGAGGTAGTGGTTTCCTGCCAGCATTCTTGGGAGCCAGTTTTAATATCTTTGCTGTTTCAGGCTTGGGCTCATTGGCCTGAAGTTGATCCGACTCGGGAACGTCCTTTGGTGCAGCTGATTGCTCTGAACTGGTACCAAAAATTTTACGGCTTAAAGTGGCATTTTGCTCTTTGAGTCGCTGAATCTCCATCGACTGATCTCTGGATTTCTCGAGTAAATCAAGATGAACTTGATGTAGCCGTACGAATGCAGCAGCACTATCTTTTTCATTCGGCGTATTTAATTCTAATAGGGTCCATGAAAGTACATCTGTGCTATACCAATTAACCAGATACCGATTATTCGCTTGATCAAGTTCTAAACGAACTTCCCCATGTTTTACTGGATTGAATAAGTGTTCGAGAGACGCACTATCTTCATCACTCATATCCAAGAAGATGGGTTGATCAACCATGAAGATGAGTTACTTTCAAATGAGCGCTTCTAGACCCTTCCGGTCCAGAATATCAAGAAGTTTGAGTGAGGGACCGCTAGGGTGTTTATCGCCAACCTCCCACTTGCGAATAGTTGAAGCACTCGTGTTTAAAACGATGGCAAATGCAGCCTGGCTCAGCTTATACCGATCCCTTAAAGCACGAATCTTGGTTTGGTCATAATCTGGAATTGGTTGTAAACAGATAGCCTCATATTGGGCCATGTGATTTTTATCTATAAATTCCAGTTCCATCAAATCTTTGGCAGCTTGATGAATATTTTCTAAAACCTCTTTTGCAATTTGTTTGGTTGTCATCGCTGATCTCCTGCTATTTGATTACTCATCCATGCCCATTGTCGGCTCTGATAATAGGCTGAGCCGTGACCAGGCAATCTTAGCACGAGGGTTTTAACGTACTTAGCTATCGTAAGCACGTCAAGAAGGCTACAAAAATAAAGGCTATTAACTCTCACAATTTAACTATGCCACTTAGTGGCATAGTTGGTCAAGCGGCAATTTTTGCAAGGACAGGACGATGAGCTTGTTTTTGATCGATAGACAGCCCTTGCAACAACCAAGCAAGCTGAGTACGTGAGATGCAAAGTGATTCACTCGAAGAGGATGGCCATTTAAAGCGGCCTTTTTCTAAGCGTTTGTAAAACAACCAGACAGTAGTTTTGCAACTGGGTTGATTGTAATCAATAAGGAAGTGGAGGTACGAAAATACATAGGAAATTGGTGTAGAGAGCAAGCTAGAGGTCGTTACACCATCCCTCAAGAGGAACAACTAGCCGATGATAAACGCCCTGATTTTAGATGGCATGGCAACGGTTTTGATGGCCCAGTGCCAATGGAACTAAAACTGGCAGACAACTGGCCTGGCCCAAGCCTTTTTGAACGACTCAGGGTACAACTAAACGAAGACTATTTGAGGGATAACCGGTCAAGCAGAGGACTGTTTGTTTTGGTAAATCGAGCAGCTAAAACTTGGGTAGTTGATGACAAAAAATATAGTTTTTGTCAGCTTGTGGAAGCTTTGCAAGCGCATTGGCAAGCAATCGCTCATGAATATTCCAAAGTTGAAGAGATTAAGGTGATAGGAATAGATCTGACATTACGAGCTGCTACCAAACCAAAGGCTAAAAAACCTAAAAAGTCGCTTCAATAAAATAAATAAACGATTTATAGAATCTAAGGATTCAGGACACCCTTAGATTCCACTAGCTTTAAACACCCTCACCCTAGGCGCAATTTTTGGCATTAATTCACGTACTGTTGTGCGCATGTCGTACTCTGTTTGCAGGTTTAACCAGTACCGTGGCTCCATTTCAAAAAACAAGCCTAACCTTAAGGCCGTGTCTGCGCTAATTGGGCGGATTCCGTTCACGATGTCACTAATGCGACTCGGCGGTACGTCAATATCTGCTGAGAGTTGCCTCGCGGTAATTCCCATCGGTTTCATAAACTCTTCCAGTAAAATTTCGCCAGGGTGAATTTCTTCAAGTAGTTCGGTCATTGTTTACTCCTAAAATCTAGTGGTAATCCACGATTTCCACTTCATAAGCACCGTCATCACGCCATACAAAGCACAGCCGCCATTGGTCATTAATGCGTATGCTATGTTGCCCTAAGCGGTCACTTTTTAAGGCTTCGAGATGATTGCCCGGCGGGATCTTGAGGTTGTTGAGTGACACTGCGGCGTGTAGTTGAAGAAGTTTTCTTCTTGCCACACGCTCTATATTTTTAAATCTAGGCACACTTTGACTATTGAATAATGCTTCAGTCTCGTCGCATGCAAATGAATTAATCATGGAAGCATGATGTTCTGATTTTTAGAATCTGTCAAATAGAATATATATAGTCAAGGAGCGGCCAATAGATAGGCTGCGTCTTATTTTTGTGCGTTTAGTGAAAAAGAGGTGACCGCTCAACAAAAAGCCCTCTTGCGAGGGCTTTTATTCAGATCATTTAGCGCTTAAATCCAGGGGTGACGTGGTGGTTTCACGTTGTTTAAGCTGTAATTACCGACTGCATAATATTTCCAGCGTACCGGGTCATGCAGGGTATGCGTACGCGCATTGCGCCAGTGGCGGTCGAGGTTGTATTCACCTAATGTGGAACGTGTGCCTGCCAGTTCAAACAATTTGCTGCCTGCCAGCAAGGCGGTTTCGGTGCTCAGCACTTTGGCTTCGGCGACGGCGATAGACGCTTCTGCCACCGTGTCTTCATTTGGGTTACGTTGCGCTTCGTCTATGTATTCACCCGCACGTGCCAACAAAGCTTCAGTCGCATGGATGCGAATCTGCAAATCGCCGATATCTTTAAGCGTGTGCGGATCTTCATAGCCGTGTTCCAGGTCGGTGTCTATCCACGGCCGGGTGTAGTTGCGTACAAAGTGCAGCGTATCCTTGAACGCTGCACGTGCAATGCCAGTATCAACGGCGGCCTGGATAATCTGTGCCACCGGGCCCATAGCCGTCGGGCGGTCAAAGGCCAAGTGGTGTGGCAACACATATTCGCTAGGCACAAAAATATTTTCCAGAATAGTCGTGCCGCTGGCGGTGGTGCGCTGGCCAAAGCTGGACCAGTCATCAATGATGGTCAGGCCTTCTGCGCCTGCAGGCACAAAAGCCACCACGGTATTGTCGTGCTCATCTTTGGCCACCACGGGCACCCAGTCTGCCAGCAAGGCGCCAGAAGAATAGAATTTTTTGCCGTTTAAAAAATAGCCACTGTTGGTGGGCGTGAGCTTGGTTTTCACATCGTTGACGCTTCGGGTGCCGATCTCGGAAAACGCATTACCAAAACGCACGCCTTGCAGCACCAGCTCATAAAAATATTTCTTCTGGAACTCGGTGCCGTCCAGGCGCAGGCCTTCCACCATGTACAAGTGGTTTTGCGGAATCTGGCCAATGCTGGGGTCGGCTTCGGCCACCGTCGCAATCACTTCGGCCAGTGTTTTGTTGGAAACAAAAGCGCCGCCATATTCTTTGGGCACGGTAATGCCCCACAAGCCGCTGCTGGAGAATAAATCCAGCTCCTTGCGTGGCAAACGTCTTTCTTTATCACGCGTGGCCGCGTCCTTGGCGATTTCACTCGCCACCTGTTTGGCAACACTGATTGCTTCGGCATCGCTGGAGATGATGTGCGCGGGTTGTCGCGGTGCGTGCTCGGGCAAATGCGCAATCTTGCTTGCATGTGCAGTCATATTAAATCCTTGTGTAAGTAAAGGTTGGGAATAAAGACGCAGTATTTGCTTAAAAAAGCGGCTGCGCGTTACTCGCTGATATTGCATTTAATATGCCAAGTGATAAGTCATTGAATTAAAAGGTTAACCTTTTAAGTGACTTGACCCTCCCGCTTCTACAGAAACAGTTTTTTGCTGAATGCCTGCTGATTAATCAGCAACCTTGCGCCGACTAAGCACCATTGGCGGTACAGCCGCCTGCTGAATTTTGAGGAAAGTTGCTGATATAGCAGCAGCGCATCAGCAAAACTAGCCCGAATTCAACAGGATTGAAAACGTAAAAAACAATATAAGTATTTGAAAAATATCACTAAATTAGTTTGGCATGGATGCTGCTATGTATATCAGTGAGCTGGCCTGCCTGCGATTGAACATGCAAAGCGGCAGCAGCAACCTTAATTAGGAGTCATGATGAGCCGTCCATTGAAAGTCACTGCCGTTTCCGGCAGCTATAAATTGCCTTCCAGAACCGCTGCGCTGGTGGAAGCAATCACCCAAACCCTGGGGCAGCAATTGCCGATTGATCTGCACGTGATCGAGTTGAGCGAAATAGGCAGCAGCCTGGTCGCTTCTTACGATCCCAAAGCATTGCCAGTGAAGGTGCAAAAAGATATTGAAGCCATTGAAACAGCCGACCTGCTGGTGGTGGCGACGCCGGTCTACCGCGCGTCCTACTCTGGCCTGTTCAAGCACCTGTTTGACCTGGTGAATTACGAGGCGCTGGTGGATGTGCCGGTGTTACTGGCGGCGACCGGTGGCAGTGAGCGCCATGCCCTGATCATTGATCACGAACTGCGCCCCTTGTTTAGCTTTTTCCAGGCACTCACCTTGCCGATTGGCGTGTATGCCACCGAAGCCGACTTTGAAAACTATCAGGTGAAAAACCCGGCCGTCACGGCGCGTATTGCGTTGGCCGTAGAGCGTGCCTTGCCTTTGCTCAAGCACCGTGAGCTGGTGAATAAAGACCATTTGCTGGCCGTATAAGTCAGCCGATTATTTGGAGAACGAAAAATGAGTACAGAAAACATTAAATTTGCCTATTGGGTGCCTAACGTCAGCGGTGGCCTGGTGGTGAGTAATATTGAGCAGCGCACCAGCTGGGATATCGACTACAACCGCAAATTGGCACAAATTGCCGAAAAAGCAGGTTTTGAGTATGCCCTAAGCCAGATCCGTTTTACCGCCGGTTATGGTGCAGAGTTTCAGCATGAGTCTGTGTCTTTTTCGCACGCGTTATTGGCGGCGACCACTAAATTAAAAGTGATTGCAGCGATTTTGCCCGGCCCGTGGAACCCGGTGCTGGCGGCCAAGCAGTTGGCGACCATTGATCTGCTGACCGAAGGCCGGATTGCAGTGAATATTGTGTCTGGCTGGTTCCGTGGCGAATTCACCGCCATTGGCGAACATTGGCTGGACCATGACGAGCGTTATCGCCGCTCTAAAGAGTTTATCGAAGCACTTAAAGGCATCTGGACGCAGGATAACTTTACCTACCGCGGTGACTTCTATCGTTTTAGCAACTACACGCTGAAACCAAAACCACTGCAGCAGCCGCACCCGGAAATCTTCCAGGGCGGTAGCTCACGGGCGGCGCGCGACAATGCGGCCAGCGTGTCCGACTGGTATTTCACCAACGGCAATACGGTTGAGGGCATTCAGACGCAAGTGGATGATATTCGCGCCAAAGCGGCGGCTAATAATCACCAGGTCAAAATCGGCGTGAATGCGTTTGTGATTGCGCGTGATACCGAAGAAGAAGCCAAAGCCGTGTTGGCAGAAATTATTGCCAAAGCCAACCCCGACGCCGTGAATGCGTTTGGTCATGAGGTGAAAAATGCCGGCGCTGCCAGCCCGGAAAAAGAAGGTAACTGGGCGAAGTCGACCTTTGAAGACCTGGTGCAATACAACGATGGCTTTAAAACCAACCTGATTGGCACGCCGCAACAGATTGCTGAACGCATCGTGGCCTTAAAAGCGGTCGGCGTCGACCTGGTATTGGCGGGCTTTTTGCACTTTCAGGAAGAAGTGGCTTACTTTGGCGAAAAAGTGCTGCCACTGGTGCGCGAGCTCGAAGCCAAAAAACTGGCCAAAGCGGCTTAACGGACCTTGACGAATCACGCTATGGCCGCTGATACATTACCCCACTGGTTGGCATTGCAGGCGCAGCAACGCCCCGCCAGGGTGGCGATCCGCCACAAACAATTAGGCCTCTGGCAACAACATCCCTGGCAGTCTGTGCATCAGGCCGTGTTGCGGGCCGCTCACTTTCTGCAGCAACGCGGATTCGCCAAGGGCGATACGCTATTTTTGCTGAGCGAGCCCCGGCCGGAAGCCTTGTTGTTGTCGCTGGCCGCGCATTGGCTGGGTGGCGTCTCTGCACCGCTGGATGCGGCCTATGCGCAACCACAGTTGCTGGATTTGCTGCATACGCTGCGGCCTAAATTTGTGTTTGCTGAAGCGCAGACGCAGGTCGACCAGGTGCTGGCGGCCAAGCCGGATGTGTCATTGCTGATCTATGCAGATGCGCGCGGGCTGGCTGGTTACCGCCATCCGGCAATCCAGGCTTACAGTGACATCGTTGCGAATGCGGTGGACGAAGCATTGGCCAGTGTGGCTGAAAACCACGATGTTGCGTTCCGTTTCTATCGTTTGGGCGCGCAGTATCAGTTGGAGTACCGCGAACTGACGCATGCCGAGTTGTTGCATAACGGTCGTCAGCTGGTCGCGCAGGAAGCGCTGACCGAGGAGGAGCAAGCGCTGGCGGCACGAGCGTTTGCTGCTAGCGGCCATGCCCGATATTTGTTGTCACCGTGGTTGCTGGCCGGTTTTACGCTGAATTTCCCCGAAAATCTGGCGACCCGCGATACTGACAGACGCGAGTTAGGACCTACGCTGGTGGCGGGCACGGCGGCGACTTACCAGCGCTTATATACCCTCACCCAATCGCGTTGGCCGCTGCCTGCCAGCTGGCAATTTGGCTTAGTGGCGTGGGCGTTGCGCGCGTACCAACAGCAACTGCCGGTGCTGGCCACATTGGCCAACTGGCTGGTGATTTTGCCCTTGCAAGACGTGCTCGGCCTGCGCCGTACGCGCGTGCCTTTGCTGGTCGGCGAGCCGTTGTCGGCCGAGGCCGAGCAGTTCTTTTTGTCGATTGGCATTCAGGTGCGCAGTTGGCCGGAGGCGACAGCCTGGCAGACCAGCCAGTTGCAGGTGATCCCGCGCCAGCCAGAGGCAGTGGATGGTTACTTCGGTTTAAAAACATTGAGAGCCGCCACATGACCGTTGCACAGCCATTATTGGCGCTAGACCATATTTCACTGTCATTCAAAGGCGTGAAAGCCATTACCAATATCAGCTTTGCCGTCAACAAAGGCGAAATCTGCGCGCTGATTGGCCCTAACGGTGCCGGTAAAAGCTCGTTGCTCAATGTGATTAACGGTGTTTACCAGGCCGATGATGGGCGTATCACTTATCAGGGCGAGTCGCGCAGCACCATGCAGCCGCAGTGGGCGGCCAAGCGCGGTGTGGCTCGCACCTTTCAAAACATCGCCTTGTTCAAGGGCATGTCGGTGCTGGATAACGTACTTAGCGGCACCAACCTTAAAGTGAAAAGTAGTTGGTTGGAACAGGTGTTCAACCTCGGCCGCGCACCCGCCGATGCGTTGCGTCAGCGCCAGAAAGCCGAGCGCGTGATTGCCTTTTTAAAACTACAACCCTGGCGCAACAGCATTGTTGGCGGCTTGCCTTATGGTTTGCAAAAGCGCGTGGAGCTGGCGCGGGCGCTGGCGGCGGAGCCGGAGTTGCTGCTGCTCGATGAGCCGATGGCAGGGATGAATGCCGATGAAAAAGCCGAGATGAGCCGCTTTATTGTTGAGACGCGGCGTGAGTTTGGCACCACCATCGTCCTGATTGAGCATGATATTGGCGTGGTGATGTCTTTGTCTGACCATGTGGTGGTGCTCGATTACGGCAAAAAAATCGGTGACGGCTCGCCGGATGAGGTGCGCACCAACCCGGACGTGATTGCTGCTTACCTGGGCACAAAACATGGATAACAGGCCTAAGGATAACAAATGAATTTCTTTCTCGAAGTGCTCACAGGTGGTTTGCTGGCTGGCGTCATGTATTCGCTGGTGGCGATTGGTTTTGTGCTGATTTACAAAGCCTCCGGCGTGTTCAATTTTGCCCAGGGCTCTATGGTGTTATTTGCGGCGCTGACCTTTGTCAGCTTGCTGGAGCGGGGCGTGCCGTTTTGGGGTGCGTTTCTTATTACCTTAATCACCATGGCAGTGTTGGCCTGGCTGATTGAGCTACTGGTCTTGCGCAAACTGGTCAATCGTTCACCAATTACCCTCTTTATGGCGACGCTGGGGCTGAGCTATATCGTGGAAGGGCTGGCGCAAGCGGTGTGGGGCGCGCAGGTGCACGCGCTGGATATCGGTATCGATGATGAGCCGTATGAAGTGTTTGGCATTTTACTGTCGCAGTTTGATCTGTTTGCCGCGGCGATTGCCGGAGGCTTGGTGGTGTTGCTGGGCATTTTGTTCAATAAAACCCGCATAGGCATTGCTTTGCGCGCCGTGGCTGACGATCAGCTGGCGGCATTGGCGGTGGGCATTCATCTGCAACGCCTGTGGCTGATCGTGTGGGCGGTGGCCGGGTTTGTCGGCCTGGTGGCTGGCATGTTGTGGGGCGCCCGCGTCGGGGTGCAATTCTCACTATCCCTGATTGTGCTCAAAGCCTTGCCGGTGCTCATTATTGGCGGTTTCACGTCGATTGAAGGCGCGATTGTCGGCGGCCTCATCGTCGGGGCCAGCGAAAAACTGGCAGAAGTGTTTATTGGCCCGCTGATTGGTGGCGGGATAGAAAACTGGTTCCCTTACGTGCTGGCCATGCTGTTTTTACTGGTCAGGCCGTATGGGCTGTTTGGCGACAAAGCCATAGAACGTGTCTAACAGGCTTGGAAATTAATCCCATGTTGTATCAAGAAACCGGACAATTTATTAGCGATTACCGCCTGGATAAACGCTTTTTCAGGCTCAAGCAAGAGCGCTGGGCGTTTACTGCATTGCTGGCGTTTGCCTTTTTGGGTGTGCCAGTCATCGGCAACGATTACTGGTTGAGTGCCATCCTCATCCCATTTCTGGTGTTGTCGCTGGCTGGGCTGGGCCTCAATCTGCTCACCGGTTATGCCGGACAGTTATCATTGGGCTCGGCGGCGTTTATGGCCGTGGGTGCGTTTGCCACCTATAACGTGCATCTGCGCCTTGAAGGCTTGCCGCTAGTGGCAAGCCTGATTGTGGGTGGCTTGACCGCGGGCGGCGTCGGCTTATTGTTTGGTTTGCCCAGCTTGCGCATCAAAGGCTTTTACCTGATTGTGTCTACGCTGGCGGCACAGTTTTTAGTGTTGTGGGTATTCACTAATTTTCCGTGGTTTTCCAATCACTCTTCTTCTGGTGTGATCACAGCGCCACCACTGCATGTGCTCGGCGCAGACTTGAGTCGCCCGGCCGGACGCTACTTGCTCACCCTGACCGTGGTCACCGCACTGGGCTTGCTTGCCAAAACCATCGTCAGCGGTGAGTTGGGCAGAAAATGGATGGCCGTGCGTGACATGGATACCGCTGCCGCCGTGATTGGGATTTCGGTGCCGAAAACCAAACTGTTAGCGTTTGCCATCAGTTCGTTTTACCTGGGCATTGCGGGTGCGTTGTGGGCGTTCACTTACCTGGGCACGGTTGAGCCACATGGCTTTGATCTGTCTCGCTCTTTCCAAATCTTATTCATTATTATCATCGGCGGCATGGGCAGTATCCTTGGTAATTTTCTGGGTGCCGCCTTTATCGTGTTGTTTCCTATCCTGTTATCCAACCTGTCTTCTGGCCTGCTTGCCGGGGCGATAGACCCAGGGCAGCTAGAAAACTTTCAGAAGATGATTTTTGGCGCGCTGATTATCTTTTTCCTGATCAAAGAGCCTAACGGCTTGGCCAAAGTCTGGCACACCATCAAACAACGGTTGCGGGTCTGGCCGCTACGTTTCTAGGCCGTTCATTCCCATCGAATAAAAGGAGATTTTTCATGTGTTGAACGCCTCGTACGGCTTTTTATATAACTAAAAACGATTAGTAGCTATTTTTATATTTTTAATAAGGAGTTTCAGAGTGACATTTTTAGCTAAACATCGCTGGCTGTGGCTGGCATTAGGCTTGGCTGTGAGCAGTGTGAGTACACAAGTGCAGGCCGCCAATGAGCAATATTTTCCGCTACAAAGCTATCGCATCGGGCCTTATGCCGCAGGCGGCTCAGGCTTTTTTGGCGGGTTTATTGACTACCTGCAATATATCAATGCCAAAGACGGCGGCGTCAATGGTGTGAAATTCACCTGGAGCGAATGCGAAACCGAATACGTGGTGGAAAAAGGCGTTGAGTGCTACGAGCGCTTGAAAAAAGGCCTGAACGGCGCGCCAGCGGCAGCGACCAATCCGCTGTCTGTCGGCATTGCCTACGCGACGCTTGAGCGTTCCACCGCGGACAAATTGCCACTGATCACCATTAACCATGGCCGTACTGATTCGACTGACGGCAGCGTGTTCCCGTATGCGTTCCCGCTGCAGTTGAATCCTTACAGTGAAGTGTCGGCGATTGTGAATTATATTGCCCAGCAATCCGGCGGCCTCGATAAGCTCAAAGGCAAAAAGATCGTCACTTTGTATCACGGCTCACCTTACGGCAAGGAAACCAGCCCGATTTTAGAGCTGCTGGCAAAAAAATATGGCTTTGAACTGACGCTGCTAGAAGTGCCGCATCCGGGGAATGAGCAGCAATCACAGTGGCTGAGCATCCGCCGTATCAAACCGGATTGGGTCATTTTGCGTGGCTGGGGCGTGATGAACCCGGTGGCGTTGAAAACGGCACAGAAAACCGGTTTCCCGGCCGACCATATCATCGGCAATATCTGGAGTAACTCCGAAGACGACGCGGCGCCTGCGGGCAATGCGGCCAAAGGCTTTATTTCGATCACCACCCATCCTTCGGGCACCAGCTTCCCGGTATTGCAGGGCATTAACCAATACGTGATTAAAGCTGGAAAAGGCAATCTGCAAGACCCTAAACGCTTTGGTAATGTGTATTACAACCTAGGCGTGGTCAACGGTATTTTGAACGTTGAAGCGGTGCGCGTGGCACAAGCCAAGTTTGGCAAACGTCCGCTGACCGGCGAAGAAGTGCGTTGGGGCTTTGAGAACATCAAGCTGGATGATGCGCGCTTGAAAGAACTGGGCGCACTGGGCCTGGTGCAACCACTGAAACTCAGTTGCGCTGACCATGAAGGCGGTGGTGCGGTGCGTTTTCAGCAGTGGGATGGCAGCAAGTGGAAGGTGATTTCCGATTGGGTGCAGGCAGACCGCCAGTTGTTGCGTCCGATTATTGAAAAATCCTCACACGAATATGCCAAAGAAAAAGGCATCACACCGCGTGATTGCAGCAAAGAAGTCGTCGCTGCCAATTAAATAGGTAGCGATGTGAATAGATGCACACCGCAGCGCGCGGTGTGCATAGGCAGTTTGATGCCGTGGGCAGTGTGCGCATATGCCCACTACATCAAATTGAGGAGGTGATGATGTCACAAGCACAATACATCGCGGCGATACCGCCCGCGCTGGCGAGCGAGCCGTTATTGCAATTAGACGATATTGAAGTGATCTATGAAAAGGTCATTTTTGCCATTAAACATATTTCTTTGCAGGTCGCGCCACAGTCTATCGTCGCACTGCTCGGCGCCAATGGCGCTGGCAAAAGCACTATTTTAAAAGCGATTTCTGGTCTGGCCCCGGCCCAACGCGGCGAAATCGTGCAAGGCAAGATTGTCTATGGTGGTCAGGACATGACCCATGCGACCCCTGGCCAACGGTTGGCGCAAGGCCTGGTACAAGTGCTGGAAGGCAGGCATTGCTTTGGCCACTTAACCGTAGAAGAAAACCTGCTGACCGGCGCCTTTATCCGCCGCCCTTCCAGCAAGGCCCTGGCGCATGCGTTAGAAAAGGTCTATGCGTTTTTTCCAAGGCTAAAATTGCTACGCAACAACTATGCGGGCTACACCTCTGGCGGTGAGCAGCAAATGGTCGCTATTGGCCGCGCCTTGATGGCTGATCCTAAACTGATTTTGCTCGATGAGCCTTCCATGGGCCTGGCGCCACAAATTGTCGAAGAAATTTTTGAAATTGTGCATCAGCTACAACAAACGCAAGGCCTGAGTTTTTTGCTGGCCGAGCAAAATGCCACGGTGGCTTTACGTTACGCCAACGATGCCTATGTGCTCGAAAGCGGGCATATCACTCACCATAGCGATGCACAAACGATCGCCAGCAGCCAGGCATTGAGCGATTCCTATCTGGGCAGTCGCTAATGACACATTAGGTTGTGCCCAATAAAAAACGGCCTGTATGGCCGTCTTTTTATGACTGCATCCGCTTAGAAAAAGTGTGCCACATGGAAAATCGCTTTAATGCCGTCAATGTCAGGCAAGTTGTTACGATTTTCTCTAAAGTAGAACACATCAATACGTTTGTTGCTGTCGCCATCGATTAAATAGCCAACGCCGACATCAATGCGTTTACGGTCTAGGCCAGTGGTGTCGTTGTTAAATTCCTGATAAATCACTTTAGGCTGGAATTTGCCGATGCCCACTTTTTCTGCAAAGGTGTAACTGCCGTTGATGAAAAAGCCTTTGGCTTCTGGCAACACGGTGTCGCCGGTGTTGTCGTTGTCATAGTTGTAATAAGAGGCTTCAGCACCAAGTACCGCGCCATTGCTCAGTGGTTTCTCCAGTCGCGCATCCAGGTTCCAGTATTTGGAATCACCTTTATTCAAAATAGTGCCGGTGCCATCTTTCTGGTAGCGATAAGAGCCGCCGACCGACAAAATAGATTTTTTGCCATCGTAACTGGATAAGTTGTAAAAGCCTGGCTCGGTATCCCAAAAGTTGTATTGCAAGCGGGTGGCGTAAGACAGGTTATCAGCCTGATTGGAGCCGCCCTGGCGGCCATTGGTGGCTGATAAGTAGTATTTAAACGCACTGCTGCTATCGGCACCAAAAAAGACGGCGCCATTGTCACGGCCAGCAAACTGGTAAGAGCCTTGCTCGGCAATCGGGAAGTCAAAGGTGGTTGAATACAGCGGCGCGGCAGCAGAGGCGCGGCTGGCGGCGGGCAAGAAGCGGCCTATCCAAACGTTGGCGTAGTTGTTGAGTTCAAGCCCTAAGTGACCATCCAGCAACTCTACTTTGTCATCTGCGGTGTTACGCGCAAAGTTAAATTCAAATGAGACGTTTTCGTGCAGTTTGCCGTTGGTATACAAACGTGCTTCTTCAACTTCAAAATCATTCGAGCGGTCTTTGCCATTGGGCGCGGCGTCTTTGATTGAGCTGAAACTAATGCGGGAAGCAATGCCAATGTTGATGAACTGATTATCGTTGCGCTGTATGGTGGCTTCGGCAAAGGCCTGGCTGCTGAGCAGCGCCAGGCTGATGAGTAAAGAAAGACGCTGTGGCTTGTGTGGGGTTGGTTGATTTTTCATGTGTGTACTCTGTGATTAGTCATATGGTTATCAATGGAGATCAGTCGTCCTCGTGACGCGCAGACGCGATTGAAGACACTTTCCAATATGACTTATTGCAGGATGTGTGCCATTAAATTAAATGATATTAATCAATGGGTTGCTTTATTTTCGGTGAGTGGTGGATGCTGAGTGACCCGCAGGGTGCTGTTCGCCTGCCTTGCAATCAGCAACGATGCCGGCCGTGAGGGATTAGATAACTCCCTTAACATTTGTTGACGTTTTATTGCTGCGACCACTATAATCTGCCGGTTTGTTAATAAATATTATCTAAAATTACCGGGTGTTATCGCCGTTACTGGCATTGATCTTCATGGCAAATCAGCCTCTATTCCGTCAAGCTGCGCTCAACGCACAAAAAAACCAATGGCTAGGGACCATCTTGCTGGCACGTCCAGTCAGTTACCTGTTCCTCACGGCCTTGGCCGTCATCTTTGCAGTCATCGTCGGACTGTTTATGGCCTGTGCCACCTACACCAAGCGCAGTACAGTGGTGGGGCAGCTGGTGCCGGAAACCGGCTTGCTGAAAGTGTATGCGCCGCAATTGGGTCTGGTGGTGGAAAAGAAAGTGCAGGAGGGGCAGCAGGTCAAGCAGGGTGATGTATTGTTCGTATTGTCCAGTGAGCGTTATTCCGATGGGCAGGGCTCGGTGCAGGCCTCCATTAGTGCGCAGCACGCGCAGCAACGACAATCGCTGCGTGATGAAATCGTCAAAACCAGGGCGCAGCAGCATGATGAGCAGCAGGCCTTGCAGTCACGTTTGTTGGGTATTCAGGAGGAGTTGACCCGGCTGCAAGCGCAACACAGCGCGCAGCAAACACGCGTCAAGCTCAGTGAGGAAGCCTATCAACGCTATCAAGACCTGCTAGAAAAAAACTATATTTCGCGTGAGCAAACGCAGCAAAAGCAAGAAGAGTGGATAGAGCAATCTTCACGGCTTGAATCGATGGCACGCGAGCAGGTGCGCATGCAGCGCGATCTTATGGCCAGGCAGGAAGAGTTGTCCAGCATCCGTGCCAAACATCAAAACCAGATTGCGCAACTTGAGCGCAGTGTGTCCAGCGTCAATCAACAACTGACCGAAAGTGAAGCTAAACGCCGACTGGTGGTGCGTGCGCCTGCGTCCGGCACGGCGACGGCCGTGGTAGCCAATGTCGGCACCGCGGTGGAAGGCAGTCGGCCGCTGGTAAGTATTGTGCCACGTGGGGCCAGGCTAGAAGCGCATTTGTTTGCGCCCAGTCGTGCGGTTGGCTTTGTGCGCGCTGGTGTGCCGGTGCGGTTACGTTACCAGGCGTATCCCTACCAGAAGTTTGGTCAGGCCACGGGGCGAGTGGTGTCGGTGTCGAGAACAGCGTTGCCCGCCAGCGAAATTTTTACCATGGGTAATCTCTCCGGCAATAATCAAAGCGGCGAGCCTTACTACCGTATTTCAGTCGCGCTAGACCAGCAAACCATCCTGGCGTATGGCGTCAAGCAGCCATTGCAGACCGGCATGTTGCTCGATGCTGACATCATGCTTGAGCGCAGGCGGCTGTATGAGTGGGTACTGGAGCCGTTGATCAGTTTGACCGGCAAGCTGTAGTCATGCAAGTGAAAGTGAGTCATGTCTTTTCTTAGTCAATTGTCGTTTGGCCTGGGACGCACCCTGCCCATCGCGCTGCAAACTGAGGCCAGCGAGTGCGGGCTAGCCTGTTTGGTCATGGTCTCCAATTACCATGGCTTTCGCACTGATCTGGCGACCATGCGTCGCTTGTTTCTGATTTCGATCAAGGGCACCACGCTCAGCCACTTGATGGGCATGGCGCAGGCGGTAGGCTTTACCACGCGCCCGGTGAAGCTAGAGCTGGAAGACTTAAAAGACTTACGCCGCCCGTGTATTTTGCACTGGAATTTCAACCATTTTGTAGTGTTGAAAGAGGTGGGCGCTCGCCATGTGGTGATTCATGACCCGGCGATGGGCATCCGTAAACTGAGCTTTGAAGAAGTGTCGGCCGCCTTTACCGGCGTGGCGTTGGAGTTGTGGCCCAACCCTGGCTTTAAGCAGGTGACCTTTAAACAAAGCGTGAAATTGCGCGACATGATGGGGCATGTCACTGGCCTTTATCGCTCCATGGGCCAGGTGTTGCTGTTAGCGCTGGCGCTGGAGGTGTTTGCGCTGGTGTCGCCGTTTTATATGCAATGGGTGGTTGACCATGTGCTGGTGTCGGCAGACCGGGATTTGCTGACGACGCTGGCACTCGGCTTTGGCCTTTTGGTGTTGATGCAGCAAGCGATTAGCACGGTGCGCGCCTGGGTCATTATGCATATGTCTACCACGCTGAATGTGCAGTGGCGTGCCAACTTATTTGCCCATTTGATCCGCTTGCCAGTCGATTTTTTTGAAAAACGGCACTTGGGCGATGTGGTCTCGCGGTTTGGTGCCATTGACCAGATTCAACATACGCTGACCAGCACCTTTGTCGAGGCGATTCTGGATGGCGTGTTGACAATCGCCACCTTGGCCATGATGTTTTTATATAGCCCGACCATGGCCTGGATTGCCATCGGCGCCATGCTGCTATATGGCTTGGGCCGCTGGGCCTGGTTTCGGCCCTTGCGCAATGCCACCGAAGAGCAAATCGTGCATGCCGCCAAACAGCAAACCCATTTTATTGAAACTGTGCGCGGCGTGCGTGCCCTGAAGTTATTTCAACGCTTGGACGAGCGCCGCAATAGCTGGCTGGGCTTGTTTGTCGAGCAAGTGAATGCTGACTTACGCACACAAAAATTGCAGGTGATGTATCGCTTGCTGAATGGCTTGTTGTTTGGTGTGGAGCGCATTCTCATCGTCTGGCTGGGTGCAGGTCTGGTGATGGATGGGGCGTTTTCCATCGGCGTATTACTGGCTTTTATTGCCTATAAAGATCAGTTTGTGAACCGCGTCAGTGGCTTGATTGATCGGCTGGTGGAGATGCGCATGCTGCATTTGCAAGGCGAGCGCCTGGCCGATATTGCGCTGGCCGAGCAGGAGCCTGCAGTTGTCGATACCATGAGTAAGCAGGAGATTGAACAACTGCCTGCCAGTATTGTGATTCAAGGCCTGCGTTACCGTTATGCCGATGGTGAGCCCTGGGTGCTGGATGGTATTGACCTGGAGATTGCCGCTGGTGAGTCGGTGGCCATTGTCGGCCCTTCCGGTTGCGGTAAGTCGACCCTGATGAATGTCATGCTGGGTCTGAGGCCTTTTAAAGAGGGGCAAGTGCTGGTGGGCGGGCAGCCGTTGTCCAAGCTAGGTTTGTCGCATTTGCGCAATATGGTCGGCACGGTGATGCAGGACGACGCATTGTTTGCTGGCTCGATTGCCGACAACATAGCGTTTTTTGACCAGCAGGTAGACATGGCGTGGGTGGAAGAGTGCGCGCGCAAAGCCGCGGTATACGAAGACATTGTAGCCATGCCCATGGGCTTTAACACCTTGATTGGCGATATGGGCGCGGCGCTGTCTGGCGGCCAAAAGCAACGTATCCTGCTGGCGCGCGCCTTATATAAAAAGCCTAAAATCCTCTTCCTCGACGAAGCCACCAGTCACCTTGATGTGGCCCGCGAAGCCATGGTGAACGAGGCGATACAGGCGCTGGACATGACGCGGGTGATTATTGCGCACAGGCCTGAGACCATTGCTTCGGCCAAGCGTGTCATCGTGATGGCCGCGGGCAAAGTGCATATGACGGCGGTGGCAGGCGCATGAGCGTATCCTGGCGCCAGATTGTGGGCCTATGCTGTGCCTTGAGTGGCGCGTTGCCAATGAACGCCCTGGCGTTGCAATTGACTGACTTTACCGAGTTTCAGGGGCGCGTCGCCGGTAGCCCGGCCAAAGAAATGCTGACGCCAGCAGAAGACTCGGCATTGGCTCCCTGTGCTGCAGGCTTGCCGCAACGGCAGCTGACGCTACTGGATGTGGTCGAGCAAGCCTTATGTAATAGCCCACGTAGTACGGAGGCCTGGTCTGTTGCCAAAGCGCAGGCGGCACAAGTGGCGGTGCAAAAATCCAATTATTTACCGCGTGTGAACGTCACGGCAGGGGCGGCTAAAGTCAGAAATCATGTCGAAAACTCGTTGTTTTCTTCGCTGGACCAGGACAATAACATTACCAACCGCACCGCCAGCCTTCGTCTTAGCTGGTTGCTGGCTGACCTGGGGCAGCGCTCGGCCAAGTTGGGGCAAGCACAGGCTTTATTAAGTGCCGCCAATGCGGCACACGATGCGACCTTGCAAGAGGTGTTTATCACTGCGGCCCAGGCGTATTTTGATAACCTGACCACACAGGCCACCTTGACCGCTTTTGAAGATGCCGAGTCGTTGGCCAAGGAAAGCCTGGCGGCAGCGACTGCCAAGTTCCAAGCCGGTGTCGGTTTGCTCACTGATCAGTTGCAGGCGCAAACCGCTTATGCACAAGCGCGGCTGGACAGAATTAAAGCCGAAGGTGATCTAAAGAATGCGCATGGCACGTTGTCGGCGGCCATGGGGTTGATGGCCAACACCCCGTTTCAATTGTTAAAACGCAGTCAGTCGCTAGATCAGGGCGATTTTGTTCATCGGGTGGATGTGCTGATTCAACAGGCCACAGAGTCGCATCCAGTGATTGTTGCTGCCAAAGCCAAGGTGCTGGCTGCCGAAGAAAACATCAAGGCCGTGCGCGCAGAAGGGCTACCTACCTTAAATCTTAACACTGAGCTCAGTCGCTCAGACCAGATGGGTTATCAGCAACTGGCCAATTTTCCGGCCAGTAACGTCTACTCGACCTCGGTAAATATAGGCTTGCAATTGAATGTGCCGTTGTTTGAAGGGTTCTCGCGCAGTTATCAGGTGCAGTCCGCCGAAGCCGAGCGTCAAACACGTGTAGCGGAGCTCAATCGCGCCTTGCAGCAAGTGTCGCTAGAAGTTTGGAAAAGCTATCACGCGTTGATGTCTGAGCGCGAAAATCTGCGCGCCACCGATGAGCTGACGCGGCATGCGCAAGAGGCATTCAATGTGGCGCAGGGGCGCTATCAGGCCGGGGTTGGCAATATGATTGAGTTGCTGGGCGCGCAGAATGCCTTATCTGGCGCCAGGCAGCAGCATATCAAGTCGCTGGCAGCGTTGCGTGCGGCCAGATTGAAGCTATCCGCCAATATGGGCAATGTGGGTTTGTGGGCGATTGTCGAGCCCTGAAAAATTTATCATTAACTTGTTTACGTAATTGTTAATTTTGGTTAATATTGTTTTGCTGTGGTGTTGCGGTAACGCAGCGGTGCTGTAGCAAAATTGCTCTTGAATCAAGATTATGGTGCGTGCTGATAAGCAGTGCAATCGTCAAGGACTGCATGCTTTGAAGTCGTACTTTCAACACTTAAATAAGGAGAAGTAAATGGCAATTCAAAGCTTGAAAAAAGTGGAAGTTGAAGCAGTTTCTGGTGGCGCAGGATTGGATCTGGGTGGTTTGCTCGGTGGCATTCCATTGTTAGGCGGTTTGTTGGGCGGCGCGACTGGCACGACCGGCGGTACAGTGAATAGCCTGGTCAGTACCTTGTCCGCGATTCCATTGGTTGGCCCTTTATTGGGCAGCGTGCTTGGTTTGGTTGGCGGTTTGGTCAGCCTGTAACAGAGTCGGTTTTTCCCCTCCGATGTATTTGCCCTGCGTTGCAGGGCTTTTTTTCGGCCTTTTTTCTGGCGTTATTTCTTGATCTCTGCAGGTTTGCAGCCTTTGAGGTGTAAATGGTCGCTGTCGTCCAGCGTGCTTTGATCACCATTCAGCCGTAAATCCATGGTGCCGTAGTGATACAGCTGCTTGTCATTGGCATCTCTGGTTAATCCAATTTCATGGTCAGGCAGCATGACCCATGCTTCGTCGCCATTGGCCGAGAGCTTCAGTCCAAAAGTCTGGTAGTTCTCGCATTGATAATGGATCGCTTCTTTGCCATAGCGCGGTAACTCTTTGGTGCCCTTGTCAAACATACTTGGAAATTCAAAACTGGCGCAGCCAAACAAGGCAGTTGAGGTGATGACGATCATTAAACGTTGAGAGAGGTTTTTCATTGTGTGTATCTTGTTCTAATAAGAGGCTGTCAATCAAATTGCACCCTATTGTGCCAGTCATGCCCAATCGACTCAATCATTTTGGTCGTGTCCTTGGTAAGCCGCACGCTGCAAACGGTCATGCAAAGCCTCCCATGCAGGCGCCGCAGGCGGTGTTTCAATCAAGATGACGTCTGCCTGTGCGGCGTCCAGTTGGTGCAGGGCTGCATACAATTGCTCAGCCGCTAGCGCCGGGTCATGCGGCAGGTAGACATCATGCTGTGTGATCTGCTGCTCATCGCCAAACAGTAAAGCTGCTGCCGTTGGCCGGGTTTGCGCATAGCGCAGCATAGCTGCTTTAGATGTAAACAGCAGGCAAGGGGTGCGCGGTGAGTAGTGCAATAAGTGCTGTCCCGGTGCTTTTGGGGTTTGCGTGCTAGGTTGCGCTGCAGGCTGGCCCGCAATGGCGGCGATCGCCGTGGCCGCGATCATGCCTGGCCGGAGTAATTGCCATCCATCGCCATGCACGCTGACGATGGTGGATTCTATGCCAACCTGGCAAGCGCCGCCGTCCAGCACCGGAATATCGATGCCTAAGCCAGATTCTACATGCGCGGCGGTGGTGGGGCTCAATTGCGTATATCGATTGGCAGAAGGTGCCGCCAGGCCCAGGCCGCTATCATGTAATAAGGCCAGTGCCACCGGGTGTGCAGGCACACGCAACGCAACGGTGGGTTCGCCAGCCCGAACACTCTGCGATACTTCTGCGCGCGCTGGTAATACCAAGGTCAGCGGTCCGGGCCAGAAGGCTGCTGCCAGCTGTTGCGCCAATGGCGGAAACTCGCTTGCCCACTCGGTCACTTGCGCCGCGCTGGCAATATGCACAATCAGCGGGTTATTGGCCGGGCGTTGTTTCGTCGCATATATTTTGGCAATCGCTGACTCGTTGCGCGCGTCGGCGGCCAATCCATAGACCGTCTCTGTCGGAATGGCCACCACTTCGCCACACCGTAACAGCTCAATTGCCTTTGCCGGGCTGATACGCATCACGCACCCTTTTTTGTTAAAAAACCTATTTTACTATTGAAAAGCCTGACTGCTAAAGCATGGCTTCCTATAAAATGCGCGCTTCAGTCTAAGGAGCAACAACATGCAGATTCAAGTTCAACACAATCCTGCCGAAACACAACTAAGTAGCCTCGGTGTTGCCAAGTGGCCAACTTGGCAAAAAGAAGTCTCAGTGTTTGACTGGACATTTCATGAACAAGAGCAGGCATATATATTAGAAGGCGAATGTGTGGTCACCCCGGTAGGTGGCGCACCTGTGCGTTTTGGCAAGGGCGACTTTGTTGTATTCCCTGCCGGCCTCAAAGTGAGCTGGGAAGTGAAGCAGCCTTTGCATAAGCATTATCATCTTGATGGCAATGTCTTGACGCAATCCTGGTTGCGACTCAAAGCCGCTTTTAAGAAATAGTCATCAATTTGTAACAAAAGTGTAAGAGTGTTGATTTGGGGGTTGACCGCAAAGCTCAGCGCTGTAAAATGCGCGGCTTCCTTAAACGAAACGACATCGTTGAGTGAAAGGGAATGTGGTTAAGCAGGGCGAGTTGATGGTAGTTTAAAATAAGTTTTTAAATTGCTGTTGACGAAGTAATAAACCTCTGTATAATGCGCACCTCGTTACGAAATAACGGTAACGAAAACAGCTTAAAAGCTGACTGTTCTTTAAAAATTAGGATGACTGATAAGTGTGGGTGTTTGTCGTTG
>Ga0208269_100052_pt1 | contig 96715 bp, 84 predicted proteins | sample LakWasMe88_LOW11_2_FD_183912 | JGI IMG/M metagenome (GOLD analysis project Ga0208269, IMG submission 183912) | Freshwater sediment methanotrophic microbial communities from Lake Washington under simulated oxygen tension - Sediment Metagenome... | ecosystem: Environmental > Aquatic > Freshwater >...
CGGGATCGAAGGTGCGGATGGAGTCGATCTCGTCGTCGAACAGGTCCACCCGGAAGGGCATGGCCGAGCCCATGGGGAAGAGGTCGATCAGGCCGCCGCGCACAGCGTACTCGCCCGGGCTGACCACCTGGGTCACGTGGCTGTAGCCGGCCAGGGTGAGCTGGCTCTTGAGCTTGGCCTCGTCGAGCTTCTGCTTGACCTTGAAATGGAAGGTGTAGCCCGCCAGGAACGAGGGCGGTGCCACCCGGTACAGCGCGGTGGTGGCCGGCACGATGACCACGTCGGCCCCGGTGTCCTTGTCGCGCTGCTGGATGCGCCACAGCGTGGCCAGGCGCTCGGAGATCAGGTCCTGGTGGGGTGAGAAGGTGTCGTAGGGCAGGGTTTCCCAGTCGGGAAACAGTGCGCAGCGCAGGCCGGGGGCGAAGAAGGCGATCTCGTCGATCAGGCGCTGGGCATCGCTGGCGTCGGCGGTGACGATGGCGGTGGGGCGGCCGGCGGCTTTTTCGCGCAAGCCCAGGCGGGCCAGCAACAAGGCATCGGCGGAGCCCACGGGGCGGGGCAGGGTGAAACGTTTTCCGGGCGAGAGTTTGGGCAGTTCCATGGCGTCCAGCAATGGCAAACACCCCCCGTGGCAAATGACGGGGGGTGTGCAGGCAGGGATTTTAGAATGGGCGACCTGATATGACCGATCTCACACCTCAAAACCCCCCTTCGCCTCTGGCCTCATCCCCTGCCATGCCCCCGACGTCACCCCGCTGTTGGGTGCTCATCCCCTGTGCGGGCTCGGGCTCGCGGGCCGGTTCGGCCGGCCCCAAGCAATACCAGCCGCTGGCCGGGCAGCCCCTGGTGGCCCACACCCTGGCGGCTTTTGCGGCCACGCCCGGCCTGGCCGGTGTGCTGGTGGTGGTGGCCTCAGGCGACAACACCCTGGAGCAGGCCGGCCTGGCAGAGGGCTGCCATGTGGCCGATTGCGGGGGCGCTTCACGCGCAGAAAGCGTGTTGAATGGCCTGGGGGTGCTCAGCACCCTGGGCGCGGTGGCCGATGACTGGGTGCTGGTGCACGACGCCGCGCGCTGCCTGATCACCCCGACCCAGGTGCGGGCCCTGATCGAGGCCTGCTGGAACGACCCCGTGGGCGGGCTGCTGGCCCAGCCCCTGGCGGACACGCTCAAAAGCGGTGCTGCGGGCCGGGTGGCCGCCACGCTGGAGCGGCAGGACAAATGGCTGGCGCAGACGCCGCAGATGTTCCGCCTGGGCCTGTTGCAGCAGGCGCTGAACGCCAGCGGGCTGGCCGTGACGGATGAGGCCGCAGCGGTCGAGGCGCTGGGCTTTTCGCCCTTGCTGGTGCCGGCGGCCGGGGTCAATTTCAAGGTGACCTACCCCGACGACTTCGCCCTGGCGGCAGCCGTGTTGCAGGCCCGCCAGGCCGTTCTGGAGGCCAAGCCATGAAGCTGCGGATGGGCGAGGGCTGGGATGTGCATGCGCTGGTGCCCGGGCGCAAGCTGATCCTGGGCGGGGTGGAGGTGCCCCACACCGTGGGCCTGCTGGGCCACTCCGACGCCGATGTGCTCCTGCATGCCATCACCGATGCCTTGCTGGGGGCTGCCGGGCTGGGCGACATTGGCCGGCATTTTCCGGACACCGATGCACGTTTCAAGGGCGCCGATTCGACGGTGCTGCTGGCCGAGGCGGCGCGCCGTGTGCAGGCCCAGGGCTGGTGCATCAACAACATCGACAGCACGGTGATCGCACAGGCGCCCAAGCTGATGCCCCACATCCCGGCCATGTGCGAGCGCATTGCCGCGGTGCTGGGCCTGGAGGTGTCGCAGGTGAACGTGAAGGCCAAGACAGCCGAGAAGCTGGGCCCGGTGGGGCAAGGCCTGAGCATGGAAGCCCGGGCTGTGGTGCTGTTGCTGGGCTGAGCAGGCCCTTTCTTCAACAGGCCGCCAATCAGGCCCGCTGCAGCTTGATATGGGCCGCCAGGCCCCCGCTGCTGCTGTTGGCCAGCACAAACATGCCGCCCATGCGTTGTATGGTCTTGTTGACGATGGACAGGCCCAGGCCCGCGCCGGTGGCGTGGGTGCGGGCGGCGTCGCCACGGAAGAAGGGCTTGACCAGGTCGGCCAGGATGTCCGGGGGCACGCCCGGACCGTGATCCCGAACCTTGAGCAGCACCCATTCCTCGCGGGCGCGGGCCGCGATTTCGATCACCGACACGGGGGTGCCGGGCGTCTTGCCGTAACGGCGGGCATTCTCGATCAGGTTGGACAGCACCCGGGCCAGTTCGACCTCATCGGCCAGCACGTGGGGGTCATCCTGCAGCGAGACATGGATCTTCAGTTCGGGGTCGTCTTGCACCCCATACAGGCAGGAGTCGACCACATCGGCCAGCCGCACTGTCTTGAGCTCCACGTGATCGGGGCGTGCGTAATCCAGAAACTTGTCGATGATGGCGTCGAGCTGCACGATGTCGGCCACCATGTGGTTGCGCGCATCGGTATCGGCCACGCTCATTTCGGTTTCCAGCCGCAGACGGGCCAGGGGGGTGCGCAGGTCGTGGGAGATGCCAGCCAGCATGATGGCCCGGTCCTGCTCCACCTTGGCCAGCTTCTCGGCCATGCGGTTGAAGCCGATGTTGACCTCGCGGATCTCGCTGGTGGCGACCTGCTCGTCCAGGTGGCTGGCGTCAAAGTCGCCGTCGCGCACCCTGTTGGCCGCAAATGACAGTTGTTGCAGCGGCTTGTTGATCAGCCGGGCGATGGCCGCTGCCCCCGCCAGCGACAGCACCGCGGCCGTGATCATCCAGATCAGCCAGGTGCGACCGCTGGCCGGGCTGAAGCGGGCCCGGTCCATCAGCAGCCAGTTGGAGTCGCCATTGATCTCGAAGCCCACCCACAGGCCGGGCTCGTGGTTGACGCGTTGCGCCACCACCGTGCCGGGGCCCAGGCGTTCGATCACCTCGGCCGTCACGCGCTGGCCCAGGGCGTTGTCGGCCTCGAACATTTCGAATTGGTCGTTGGGCTCGCGCGGCAGGATGCGCAGCCCCTCCTGATCGGCCATGGTCTTGATCAGGGACAGTCGTGCGATGCCATCGGCGTGCAGCAGAGCGGCCCGGCTGAGATTGACCAGGGAGGCGATCTGCTGGGCTGTGTGCAGGGCCCGGGGTTCGAGTTCCAGAGCCCGCAGGGTCTGCAACCAGGCCAGGATGCTGCCGATGAGCAAAATGGCCAGCAGGAAGAAGGTGCGCCAGAACAGGTTCAGGCTGACTCGGGCACGTGCACCGCGCGCCTGCTGGGTCATCTCCAGGGGGGCCGGACTGGTGGCGTCAACCTGATTCATCGGCGCATGGGTATTCTTTTTTCTCACGTCGTGGTCTTCTTGGACTCGGTCGTTCTGTTTGGCGGCACCATGAAAAACGGCGCCCAGGGCGCCGTCGATTTGCCTGGGGCAGCTCAATTACCGCCGTCCGGCACAAACACGTAACCGACTCCCCACACGGTTTGAATATACCGCGGAGCGGCAGCATCAATTTCAATCAACTTGCGAAGACGTGACACTTGCACATCCAGGCTGCGATCAAAAGGCTCGAATTCGCGGCCTCTGGCCAGCAGGGCCAGTTTTTCGCGCGACAGGGGTTGACGCGGATGGCGCACCAGTGCCTTGAGCATGGCGAATTCGCCGGTGGTCAGTGGCAGCTCTTCGCCGTTGCGGTGCAGGGCACGGGTGCCCAGGTCAAAGGTGAAGGGGCCGAAGGTGACCTGCTCGTTGTCGCCTGAGGGGGCACCCGGGGCCTCCTGGGGCGGGCGGCGGCGCAGCACCGCGTGGATGCGTGCCAGCAACTCACGTGGATTGAAGGGCTTGCCCAGGTAGTCGTCTGCACCCACCTCCAAGCCGACGATGCGGTCCACGTCCTCGCCCTTGGCGGTGAGCATGATGATAGGGGTGCGGTCGTTGGCGGCGCGCAAGCGGCGGCAGATGGACAGACCGTCTTCGCCGGGCATCATCAAGTCGAGGACGATGAGGTCGACCGATTCGCGCAGCAGGATGCGGTTGAGCGCCTTGCCATCTTCGGCCACCATGACTTCAAAGCCTTCTTGGCTCAGGTAGCGTCTGAGCAGGTCGCGGATGCGGGCATCGTCATCGACGACCAGAATCTTGTCTGTGCGGGTATTGGAAGTGTTCATGGCATTGACCTGATTTGTAACAAGTGCGATTTTGAGACTTGTAACAACCAAAAGGCCAGCGTTTTGGGATCGATATCACATACTGTTACAGCGCTTTCCTTGGTTAGCCGCCCGTGTCCTACATGATGTTCAGTGCTTGACGTTCGTCTTGTAGGAAATTGGTTTATTCAGGCCGTTTTGGCCGTGATTCGCCCGATACCAGAGGTGTTTACCCTGGTTTCCTGGTGTGTCAATGATCAGGAGTTTTCACGTGTCTCGATCTTCTTTGCTGCGAGGGCTGGTCTTGGCCGGTGGGGTGTGGGCGATGGTGCCCTGGTGTGCGCAGGCGCAGAGCGTGCCCGTGCCCGTACCGCATAACGTGCTGCAGTTGCAGAGTTCGGGCTCGGTGGAGGTGGTGCAGGATTGGCTGAGCCTGACGCTGGGCGTGGTCCGGGAGGGCTCTGATGCCGCCCAGGTGCAGGCGCAGCTGCGTGCTGTGCTGGAGCCGGCCATGAACGAGGCCAGAAAGCAGGCCAAACCCGGTCAGGTCGAGGTGCGCAGCGGTAGTTTTTCGGTCTTTCCCCGCTACGGGCGTGATGGAAAGATCAATGGCTGGCAAGGCTCGGCCGAGGTGATTCTGGAAGGGCGGGACATTCCGGCCTTGACGGCGTCGGCCTCGCGGATCTCGGGGCTGAACGTCACTCAGCTGAATTTCTCGCTCAGCCGGGAACAGCGCCAGCAACTGGAGGCCGAGGCGCAGAGCCGTGCGATCCAGAGCTTCAAGGCCCGGGCCGCTGATCTGACGCGGCAGTTCGGCTTTGCCGGCTACTCGCTGCGCGAGGTGAATGTGAGCTCGTCCGATGGCGGGTATTCGCCGCGCCCTCGGCTGATGGCCGCAGAGGCCAAGATGGCCTCCCCGATGGCGGCCGCCGACTTGCCAGTGGAGGCCGGCCGCAGCACGGTGACGGTCACCGTGTCGGGCTCGATCCAGATGAACTGAAGGGCTTGCCTGGGGGCGGTTGGGAGGGGCGGCTTATTGAGCTGTCCAGCCGCCGTCCATGTTCCACGCCACGCCGCGCACGTTGTTGCCGGCGGGGGAGCAGAAGAACACCGCCAGTTCGCCCAATTCTTCAGGGGTGGTGAACTGCATCGAGGGTTCTTTTTCGCCCAGCAACTCGCGGGTGGCCTGTTCGTTGGTCCATTGGTGGGCGGCGGCCTTGGCGTCGACCTGTTTTTGCACCAGCGGGGTCAGTACCCAGCCCGGGCAGATGGCGTTGCAGGTGATGCCGCTGGTGGCGTTTTCGAGGGCGGTGACCTTGGTCAGCCCGACGACGCCATGCTTGGCCGCCACATAGGCGGACTTTTCAGCCGAGCCGACCAGGCCGTGCACCGAGGCCACGTTGATGATGCGGCCCCAGTTCTTGACCTTCATGCCGGGCAGGGCCAGGCGGGTGGCGTGGAAGGCGCTGGACAGGTTGATAGCCAGGATGGCGTCCCACTTCTCGACCGGAAAGTCTTCCACGCGCGCCACGTGCTGGATGCCCGCGTTGTTGACCAGGATGTCCACCCCGCCGAAGCGGGTGTTGGCGAACTCGATCATGTCGGCGATCTCGGCAGGTTTGCTCATGTCGGCGCCGTGGAAGGCCACCTGCACGCCATGGGCTTTGCCGGCTTCAGCCACTTCGGCCTGGGGCGCCGAGGCGTCGCCAAAACCATTCAGGATCAGGTTGGCGCCCTGGCGGGCCAGCGCCTTTGCGATGCCCAGACCGATGCCGCTGGTGGAGCCGGTCACAAGAGCTGTCTTGCCATTCAACATGAGGAATCTCCAGATCAATTAGGATGCAGTGAACAAAGATTATCGAGCCGAGAGTTGGCCCTGGAAGGCACCATGAATGATCCTACGCTGAACTACGTAAGCTGTCCGGACGCCGATGGCGGGCATCGCATGGCCTATTGGGCCTGGGGCGACGCCCAGGCCGGGCATGTGATCGTTTGCGTGCATGGGCTTTCACGGCAGGGGCGCGATTTCGATGTACTGGCCCAGGACCTGGTCGCCCGTGCCGGGCACCCTGTGCGCGTGATCTGCCCTGACGTGGTCGGGCGCGGCCAGAGCGACCGGCTGGTCAACCCGGCGCATTACCAGATCCCTCAGTACGCTGCCGACATGGTGGCCTTGCTGGCGCAACTGCAGCAGCAGGCCCCAATCAAGACCCTGGACTGGGTCGGCACCAGCATGGGGGGCTTGATTGGCATGGTGCTGGCTGGCCAGCCCGGCATTCCCCTGCCTCAGCCCGTGCACCGCCTGGTACTGAACGACGTGGGGCCGGTGATCCAGTGGAGTGCCTTGCAGCGCATTGGCACCTACCTGGGGCAGCCTGTGCAGTTTGCCGATGAGAAGCAGGCCGCGGCTGCGCTTTGGTTGATCTCCACCGGCTTTGGGCCCCACACGCCCGAACAATGGCTGGCGCTGACCCGACCCATGCTGCGCGAGTTGCCTGGCGGTGGCCTGGGTTTGCACTACGACCCGGCGATTGCCGTGCCCTTTCGTGCCTTGCAGGAGGATGACGCGCAGCGAGGCGAAGCGGCGCTGTGGCTGCTTTATGACAAGATCCAGGCGCAGACGCTGTTGCTGCGCGGGGCGCAATCCGACTTGCTGTCACCCGAGACGGCACAGGCCATGGCCGAGCGCGGACCCCGAGCCCGGGTGGTGGAGTTGGCGGGTGTCGGCCATGCGCCGACCCTGATCGCACAGGACCAGCGTGATACGCTCGTTGACTTCATTTTTGCTGCTGAAGCACCGCTTTCCTGATTCTGATGACCCCTCCCCCGGTGGAGCCTGAGGGCTCGCCTTTCCGTTCCGAGCCGGTGGCGCCGCTGATTGCAGCGACCGCCAGAGAGTTGCAGGGGCAGGCCGACATCCTGGCCCGGGCCCGCGCGTTTGCCGAGCCCTTCCTGGTGGACCAGGTGCTGGTCTCTGGCGAAAGCACTTTGGCCCATGCCGACGCCGAGGCCGCCATCCTGCGCATGATCGGCGGCTCGGAGGCGATGCAGGCCGCCACCTACCTCGTCTACACCTGTGAGCACCTGAACAAGCCCCAGGAGGTGCTGAGCAAGGTGTTTGGTGACCAGTTCGCCACGCTGGCGGTCGAGACCACCCAACTGATCCGCATCCAGCAACAGGCCCGCGCCGCCCAGCAACTGCTGGATGATCCGGCCGTGCAGCATGAGAACGTGCGCAAGATGCTGCTCGCCTTCTCGCGCGATCTGCGCGTGGTGTTGCTGCGTCTGGCCTCTCGGCTGCAGACCTTGCGTTATTACGCAGCCTCGAAGCAGCCCATCCCGCCCAGCCTGGCCCGCGAGTCGCTGCACGTTTTTGCGCCGCTGGCCAACCGCCTTGGCATCTGGCAGATCAAGTGGGAACTGGAAGACCTGGCCTTTCGGTTCATCGAGCCTGATACCTATCGGGAGGTGGCTCGTCTGCTCGATGAAAAGCGCGCCGAGCGCGAAGCCTCGATGGCCGCTTTGCGCCTGCGCCTGGAGTCGGAACTGCAGACCCAGGGCATCCGCGCCAGCGTGCAGGGGCGTCCCAAGCACATTTACAGCATCGTCAAGAAGATGCGCGGCAAGGGTTTGGGGTTCGAGCAGGTGTTCGATCTGCGCGCGCTGCGTGTGATCGTGTCCTCGATCAAGGACTGCTACACCGTGCTGGGCTGGGTGCATGACCGCTTCACGCCCATCGATGCCGAGTTTGATGACTACATCGCCAAGCCCAAGCCCAATGGCTACCAGTCTTTGCACACGGTGGTGCGCGACGAGGCGGGCAAGGCGATCGAGATCCAGATCCGTACTCAGGCCATGCATGACCATGCCGAGCATGGTGTGGCCGCCCATTGGGCCTACAAGGAGGCCGGTACCAAGGGGTACGCCGGGGTGTCGGCCAGCAGTGATTACGACGCCAAGATTGCCGTGCTGCGCCAGTTGCTGGCCTGGGAGCGCGACCTGTCGGGCACCCAGCCCAGCGGGGGGCTGTTTGAAGATCGCATCTATGTGCTGACGCCCAACGCAGCGATTGTGGAGTTGCCCCAGGGCGGCACACCCGTCGATTTCGCCTATGCGGTGCATACCGACGTGGGGCATCGCTGCCGCGGCGCCCGCATCGATGGGGCCATGGTGCCCTTGAACACGCCGCTGCAAAACGGCCAGACAGTGGAGATCGTGGCGGCCAAAGAAGGCGGGCCTTCGCGGGATTGGCTGAATGCCGAGCTCGGGTTCTTGAACAGCAACCGGGCCCGCGCCAAGGTGCGGGCCTGGTTCAATGCCCAGATCACGCACGAAACCATCGCTCGCGGTCGTGAAGCGGTCGAGAAGTTGCTTCAGCGCGAAGGCAAGACGGCGATCAAGTTGGTTGACTTGGCGTCGCAGCTGGGCTTCAAGTCGGCTGACGCCCTGTTCGAGGTGGTGGGCAAGGATGAGTTCTCGCTGCGCAACATCGAGAACCTGCTGCGCCCGCCGGAGCCGGTGCTGGAGCCCGATGATTACCTGCTGCTGAAGAAGTCGCGCAACATTGAAAAGGCTCCCAAGGGTGGGGTGCTGGTGGTGGGCATCGATTCGTTGATGACCCAGCTGGCGAAGTGCTGCAAGCCCGCGCCGCCAGATGCCATCGGGGGCTTTGTGACCCGGGGCAAGGGTGTCAGCGTGCACCGGCTCGATTGCAGCAACTTCCGCGAGATGGCGGCCCGCAGTGCTGAACGCGTCATCGACGTGGAGTGGGGGCGGGCCAAAGGTGAAGACCTGGCTCGGTACCCGGTGGATGTGGCGATCGAAGCCGCCGACCGGCAAGGTTTGTTGCGCGACATCTCGGAGGTGTTTGCCCGTGAGAAGACCAATGTGATCGGTGTGCAGACCCAGTCTGTCAAAGGCACAGCCTGGATGACGTTCACCGTGGAGGTTTCAGATTCAGCGCGACTGAGCAAGGTGCTGTCCTTGGTGGCCTCGGTGTCGGGCGTGAGGTGGGCCAAGCGCCGCTGAGTTGAAGTGGAAATTTCAACTTTTTTGTGGTTTTTCCAAAAACACAAAAATTCCGCTGTATACTCTACATTCTCGAATACAGACAGGCGCGTAGCTCAGCTGGTTAGAGCACCACCTTGACATGGTGGGGGTCGTTGGTTCGAGTCCAATCGCGCCTACCAGTTTATCCGAGCGAAGATAACCAGACTTCGCAACATCGGTAAACTGACCCGGAAGCCCAAGAGCTTCCAAACTTGGAAAGCCACCCCATGGGTGGCTTTTTCTTTTTCCGCTTCTGATTTCATCTGCCGTCTCTCATGTGAGATGCTGCGATGTCGTGGCGGGGATTCGGAAAGATTGTCCTCGTCTACCGCGTTCGGGTTGACAATAGCCGGTCAGGGTAAACCTTGGCTGCTGGCTCGGGTGTGCTCCCTAGAATGTGACGATCCCATCGATATTTCGGTCTGTCCAGGATCGAGGAGCCTCATACGTGCAAAGCAAGAAAGCAGCCGCCAAACCGTCTCAGCGGATCATCAAGAAGTACCCGAATCGGCGCCTGTACGATACTGACACCTCCACCTACATCACTCTGGCTGAGGTGCGTCAACTGGTGATGGACAGCGAATCCTTTGTGGTTCGCGATGCCAAGACCAATGACGATCTGACCCGCAGCATTCTGTTGCAGATCATTCTCGAAGAAGAGGCGGGCGGCGCGCCCATGTTCACGGAGGCGGTGTTGTCCAGCATCATTCGTTTCTATGGGCATGCCATGCAGGGCTTTATGGGTTCTTACATCGAAAAGAACATCCAGGCTTTTTCCGAGATGCAGACTCAATTGCAGGCGCAATCCAAGAGTGTTTCGCCGGAGATGTGGGCTCAATTCATGAGCATGCAGTCGCCGGTGCTGCAGAGCATGATGGGTGGGTATACCGAGCAGTCCAAATCGCTGCTGACCCAGATGCAGGAGCAAATGCAGAAGCAGACCGAGCAGATGCTGGGTGCTTTTGGCCTGAAGCGCTGAGCTTTTTCGGCGGTCAGGCGGCGGGTATTGCACCCGCCCTGGCCCGTTGTTGGCCAGAACTGGGACAATACGCCGATGAGTGAAGTTCTTGTTCCCCCTTCTTCCGCTGGCGCAGCCCAGCCGGTTCCCCGCGTTGGATTTGTGAGCCTTGGGTGTCCCAAGGCACTCACGGACTCCGAATTGATCCTGACCCAGCTCAGTGCTGAGGGGTACCAGACCTCCAAAACCTTTGAGGGTGCCGATCTCGTCATCGTCAACACCTGCGGCTTCATTGATGATGCGGTCAAGGAGAGTCTTGACACCATTGGTGAGGCGCTGGCAGAAAACGGCAAGGTGATCGTCACGGGTTGTCTGGGGGCCAAGCAGTCGCAAGGCGGTGAGAACCTGGTGCGTCAGATGCACCCCAGCGTGCTCGCGGTGACGGGGCCTCACGCCACCCAGGAGGTGATGGACGCGGTGCACCAGCATCTGCCCAAGCCGCATGACCCCTTCATCGACCTGGTGCCCAATGCATTCGGGGATGCGGGGATCAAGCTGACGCCACGGCATTACGCCTACCTGAAGATCAGTGAGGGCTGCAATCACCGTTGCACCTTCTGCATCATCCCTTCCATGCGCGGTGATCTGGTGTCACGCCCGGTTGGTGACGTGCTGAAGGAGGCGCGCGCCTTGTTCGAAGGCGGGGTCAAGGAATTGCTGGTGATCAGTCAGGACACCTCGGCCTACGGTGTGGATGTCAAATATCGCACGGGTTTCTGGGATGGCAAGCCGATCAAGACCCGCATGCTCGAGTTGGTGCAGGCCCTGAGTGAGTTGGCTGAGCCGCATGGTGCCTGGGTGCGCCTGCACTATGTATACCCTTACCCCAGTGTGGATGAGATCCTGCCTTTGATGGCCTCTGGTCGCGTCTTGCCTTACCTGGATGTGCCGTTTCAGCACAGCCACCCGGAGGTGTTACGGCGCATGAAGCGCCCGGCCAGTGGTGAAAAGAATCTGGAGCGTATCCAACGTTGGCGCGAGATCTGTCCGGAGTTGGTGATCCGCAGCACCTTCATTGCGGGCTTTCCGGGTGAGACGGAAGAAGAGTTTCAGCACCTGCTTGACTTTGTTCGCGAGGCGCAGATCGATCGTGCGGGGTGCTTTGCCTACAGCCCGGTTGAGGGTGCGGCTGCCAACGATATTCCGGGCATGTTGCCGCCTGAGGTGCGTGAAGAGCGTCGCGCGCGCTTCATGGCGGTGGCTGAAGAGGTGTCCATCGAGCGTCTGCAACGCCGCGTAGGGGCCACCATGCAGGTGTTGGTGGATTCAGCGCCGGCCATGGGTCGCCGTGGCGGGGTGGGGCGCAGTTACGCTGATGCCCCTGAGATTGATGGTGTGGTGCGTCTGTTGCCGCCCGAAAAGATCAGCAAGACCCTGAAGGTGGGTGAGTTCACTCGGGCCCGCATCGTGGCCGCAGAGGGGCATGACCTGGTGGCGCTGCCCATCTGAAGTCGCCGATTTTTCGGTTTGATTCAAAAGCCCCGGCACTGTGAGGTGTTCGGGGCTTTTTTGTGGGTGCAGCGATATTGAGGGAATTTGAGCTGAAAAACAAAAAAGCCGCTGAAACAGCGGCTTTTTGCTAATCTTTATCGAAGACTGGTGCCCAGGAGAGGACTCGAACCTCCACGATGTTACTCGCTAGTACCTGAAACTAGTGCGTCTACCAATTCCGCCACCTGGGCAGTCATTCGACAAATAATATTTCCTGATTTTAGTGCATTTGAAAGCGAATATTGAGTTCGTTTTCATTAAACTTGGTGCCCAGGAGAGGACTCGAACCTCCACGATGTTACTCGCTAGTACCTGAAACTAGTGCGTCTACCAATTCCGCCACCTGGGCATCTCAGGAAGAATTCGATTGTATATCAAAAATTTAGGCCAAAGCAAGTCAGTGAACAATTTTCTAGATGAATTTGAAGGTGTCGTCCAAGGACACCGTGATGGACACGGGTTCGTGGTCCGTGACAACGGTGAGCCAGACGTCTACCTGCCACCCAATGAAATGAGGGCGGTGTTGCACAAGGATCGGGTCAAGGCCCGCATCGTGCGCTCCGATCGCCGCGGTCGTCCTGAGGGTCGTGTGGTGGAAATCATCGAGCGACCCGCTCAGCCCATCATCGGACGTTTGCTTCAAGAGAGTGGTGTCTGGCTCGTGGCGCCTGAAGACAAGCGCTATGGTCAGGATGTGTTGATTCCCAAGGGAGCAACCGGTACCGCCAAGCCCGGTCAGGTGGTGGTGGTTGACCTCACCGAGCCTCCTGCGTTGTTTGGTCAGCCCGTGGGCCGCATCACCGAAGTGCTGGGTGAGGTAGATGACCCTGGGATGGAGATCGAGATTGCGGTGCGCAAGTACGGCGTGCCGCACGAGTTTTCACAAGCCTGCCTGGACGAGGCCAAGGCTTTGCCGGACAAGGTTCGGCCTTCTGACAAGCGTGATCGCATTGACCTGACGGACGTCCCGCTGGTCACCATTGATGGTGAAGATGCGCGCGACTTCGATGATGCGGTCTATTGCGAACCGGCCCGCGTCGGGCGCGGCAAGGGTTGGCGTCTGTTGGTGGCCATCGCCGATGTGAGTCAGTATGTGCACACGGGCTCGGGCATTGACATCGATGCTTACGAACGCGCCACCAGCGTCTACTTCCCGCGGCGGGTGATCCCGATGCTGCCGGAGAAGCTCTCCAATGGCCTGTGTTCGCTCAACCCTGAGGTGGATCGGCTTTGCATGGTGTGCGACATGCTGATCAACGCCAAGGGCGAAATCCATGCCTACCAGTTCTACCCGGCAGTGATGTGGAGCCATGCGCGCTTCACGTACACCGAGGTGGCGGCCATCCTGGCCAACACCAAAGGGCCTGAGGCTGCGCGCCGCAAGGCGCTGGTGCCCCACCTGCTGAATCTGCACGACGTCTACCGAGCTCTGCTGGGTGCTCGCCGCACCCGCGGCGCGGTGGACTTCGACACCACCGAAACCCAGATTGTTTGCGATGACAGTGGTCGCATCGAAAAGATCGTGCCGCGCACCCGCAACGATGCGCATCGCTTGATCGAGGAGGCCATGCTGGCCGCCAACGTCTGCAGTGCAGACTTCATTGGGCAGGGCAAGCACCCTGGCCTGTTCCGTGTCCACGAGGGCCCCACCCCCGAGAAGCGTGAGTTGCTGGCCAACTACCTCAAGGCCATGGGTGTCGGCTTGTCGGTCAGTGATGAGCCGTTGCCGGGCGAGTTCCAGGCGATTGCCGAAGCCACCAAGGACCGACCTGACTCCCAGCAGATCCACACCATGCTGCTGCGTTCCATGCAGCAGGCCATCTACACGCCGATCAACAGTGGCCATTTCGGTTTGGCCTTTGAGGCCTACACCCACTTCACCAGCCCCATCCGTCGTTACCCGGATCTGCTGGTGCATCGCGTGATCAAGGCCATCCTGGGCAAGTCGCGCTACCAGTTGCCAGCCTTGCCCACGCCGGGCGAAGCCCACACCAAGCTGGCGCGCCGCCTTGCGTCGCGTGTGAAAGAGCCTTCGGTCAAGCCGCGCAAGGCCACCGCTGAGACCCAGGCCTGGGAAGCGGCCGGCCTGCATTGCAGCGCCAACGAGCGCCGAGCCGATGAAGCCAGCCGTGATGTGGAAGCCTGGCTCAAGTGCAAATACATGCGTGAGCATCTGGGCGAGGAGTTTGGTGGGGTGGTCTCGGCCGCCACCAGCTTCGGCATCTTCGTGACCTTGGACGCCATGTATGTCGAGGGTCTGGTGCACATCACCGAACTGGGGGGCGAGTACTTCAAGTTCGACGAGGCGCGCCAGGAGTTGCGTGGCGAGCGCACGGGCATCCGCTACGCCATCGGCAGCCGTGTGCGGGTGCAGGTGAGCCGTGTGGACCTAGATGGGCGCAAGATTGACTTCCGCCTGGTTCACGAGGGTGAGGCACTTGCGGGCAGGGCGCAACGAGACAAGGCTGGTGTGGCGCCCACATCGGGCAGTTCACGCAGTGCGAGCAAGAAGGCCCGCGGCGCCTCAAGGCAGGATGAGAAGCTGGAGGCTCCGGCACGCTCGTCCCGGTCGGGCTCGAGCGCTGACCTGATTCCCCGCTCGCCCATCCAGGCCTTGAAGGCCTCGGTGAAGAAGGCTGCTGCGGCAGCCAAGAAAAAAAGTGCAAAAGGCGGCCGTGGCAAATCCCACCGTTGACCTTGTTGTCGACCCTGCCGTGGCCTTGGGCCACGGTCTTTTCTGGAGCTATTTTTGACCTCATCCACAACATCGGGCGCTTCGGCGCTTCGTGTCGCGATCGTCACGGGGGCGGGTTCGGGCATCGGGCGAGCCGTGGCGCTGGCCCTGCTGGGGGCAGGCTACGCCGTGGCCCTGGCAGGGCGCAGGGTTGAGCTGTTGCAACAGGTGGCAGCTGATTCGGGTGCTGACGGGCGGGCCCTGGTGGTGCCGTGTGATGTGGGCGACGAGCAGGCGGTGGCCGAGCTTTTTTCGGTCGCCGTGAAAGCATGGGGCCGGGTTGACCTGCTGTTCAACAACGCTGGCATCAATGCCCCGGGTGTGCTCCTGGAGGATTTGCCCCTGGCGGATTGGCGTCGCGTGGTCGATACCAATCTGACGGGCATGTTCCTGTGTGTGCGCGAGGCCTTTCGGGTCATGAAGGCGCAGCAGCCCCAGGGCGGGCGCATCATCAACAATGGCTCGATCTCGGCGCACACGCCTAGACCCAATTCAGTGGCCTACACCAGCACCAAACATGCGGTGATGGGTTTGACCAAGACCGCGTCTCTCGATGGTCGCAAGTACAACATCGCCGTCGGCCAGATCGATGTCGGCAATGCTGCCACCGATCTGGCTGCGCGCATGGTCAAGGGCGTGCCGCAGGCCAATGGTGAGGTGGTGATCGAGCCTTTGATGGATGTGGACATCGTGGCCCAGTCGGTGCTTTACATGGCCAGCTTGCCGCTGGAGGCCAATGTCATGTTCCACACCGTGATGGCGACCAAGATGCCTTTCGCGGGACGGGGCTGAAGCCTGATTTGTCGAGTCACAGCCGGCGCAAGGCGCTGGCCAGTGTGCCGGCTGTGAAGGCCTGATTGGCGGGCCATTGGTCTGCCACCAAGCCGTGCACGAAGACACCCTCTCGAGCGGCGTCGAAGGCCTGTGTTCCGGGGCGTGCCCACAGGGCTCCGATCAGGCCCGCCAGCACGTCGCCCGTGCCTGCTGTGGCCAGGTGGGCATTGCCTGTGGGATTGATATGGGGTGTCTGGCCGGCCTGTGCGATCACGGTGCCCGACCCCTTGAGCACCACCACAGCGCCAGTCCGGACGGCCAGAGCTTGAGCTGCGGCGAGCCGGTCGCTCTGGATGGCGGCAGCCGTGGTTTCCAGAAGCCGTGCGGCTTCCAGGGGGTGAGGTGTCAGAACGGTGTCCCAGCCGCGTTGCCGACGCTTTGTCAGTTGCGACATCCAGTCCGGATGTCGCGCCAGGGCGTTCAAGGCGTCGGCATCCAGCAGCAGGCATGGCGCCTCTGCCAGGGCTTTGGGTACCCAGTGCTCAATCGCGTCACCACCGCCGCAACCGCACACCAGAACTCCGTCTCTCAGGCTCAGGGCTTCCGGGGTGCGCAGCATCAATTCGGGTTGTGCCATGTCGACGGGCAAGCGTGCCTGGTCCGTCTCCAGCAGACCGACCAAGACGCGTCCTGCCCCGGCGTGCAGGGCGGCCCGGCCCGCCAGCAGGGCGGCGCCGGTCATGCCCAGTCCGCGCTGGTTCAGACCTTCTCCGCCCAGCACCTGCACATCGCCATAGCTGCCTTTATGACTGCCAAATGCCTGGATGCGAGGTGTCGGGGGCGGGCTGAGCCAGGCATCGGCTGGTGTCGCTTGCGGCGGCACACCCAATGTATCCAGCCAAACCGTGCCGGCATGGTCGCGACCTTGGGCTGTGAAGAGTCCTGGTTTCAGGGTCAGCAGGCTCAGGGTGTGATCGGCGCGGACTGCGCCAGCAGTCAGCGCTGGGGTGCCTTGGTCTGCGCTCATGCCCGAAGGGATGTCGGCCGCAAGCACCTGGGCTCTGCTGCAGTTGATGTGCTCAATCCATTCGGTCAGTCGGGTGTCGGCCAATGGGGGGGCTGGGCGCTCTGCCTGCTGCGTCAGTCCAATGCCGAGCAGTGCGTCGATGCATAGGTCGTCCTGCCCCAGTTCTGGTGGCTGATCCTGGCAGATCACGCCAGCCTGAAGGGCGGCCTGACGGCTGGCCAGGGTGTCGGCGCTGCAGCGATCGGGCTGGCCCAGCCAGGTCACCACGGGCTTGAATCCCTGCAATTGGAGGTGATACGCGGCCTCCCAGCCATCGCCGCCGTTGTTGCCGCTGCCGCAGGCCACCCAGATGGTTCGCGCGTGAGGAGCCAATGCCTGGGCCAATCGGGCCAGTGCTTGGCCAGCGCGTTGCATCAGGGTGTGTGCGGGGAGTTGCTGCAACCAGGCGGCCTCCAACGCGCGCGTGCTGGTCAGCAGGTGCAGGGGGTGGGCTTGGTCGGGGCGGATGCGGTGCATGGGGCGTCTGTCCGTGTTGCGGAAGTCACTGATACTGCACTGGAATTTCAGTCAGCGGTGAAGCCGAGCAATGGAGCAGCCGGCCAGATCCAGCTCGGGAGCTTGGCCGGCCACGGCGTCGGCCAGGAGCCTGGCGCTGCCGCAGCTCAGGGCCCACCCATTGTCGCCGTGCCCCAGGTTCAGCCAGATGCCGGGGATGCCGCTGGCGCCCAACAGTGGAAGGCCATCGGGCATCATGGGCCGGCTGCCTTTCCATTCCTGTACGCCTGCGGTCATCGAGGCGGCTCCTGGGAACCAGTCCTGCAACACTTTATAGAGCGTGCGCAGCCCGGAGACTCGCTTGTCATCCTGACGGTGGCCCAGTTCGGCCCCGCCGGCCACCCTCACGCGCTGACCCAGTCGAGCGATGCTGACCCGATGGCGCTCGTCGCTGATGACGCTGCGGGGTGCATTCAGGGGCTCGCGCACGTTGGCACTGACCGAGTAGCCGTGAATGCCCATCAGCGGAATCTTCAGGCTCAGCGGTTTGATCAGGGTGGTGGCATCAGCCCCGGTGCACAGCACGATGGCATCGAAAGTGCGTGGCGTTGTTTCATTGCGGGCGCTCAGTGTGGGGCGGGGGCCTGGGCTGAGGTGGTTGACTGGGCTGTTGAATTCAAACTTCACGCCCAGGCGCATGGCCTCGCTCTTGATCATCAGTGCAAACTGACGAGCGTTGCCTACTTCGTCCTGGGGCAGGTGGATGGCGGCTTCGATGGTGCTGTCGGGGTTGAGTGCGGGCTCCAGCTTGCGGGCTTCGTCGGCGTTGAGTTCGCGAAAGGCCAGACCTGCCTCGCGCAAGTTGTTCAATCGAGCTTGCAGTCCTTTGTGTTCCTGGGCGTTGCGCAGCAGCAGCAGGTGCCCGGTGCTGGCGTCGAACTCAAGCGCATGCCGCTGGCGCAGTTGATGCAGGCGGCTCGTGCTGTAAGTGATCAGTTGTTGCAGGTGCAGGCGGCTCTCCGCGCTGCGGTTGCCTCGGCTGGCACGCATCCATTGTCCGATCCAGCTCAGTTCGTTCCAGCCCAGTCGGGGGCCCAGGCGCATGGCGGCGTGGGCATCACCCCATTGCCGCAGCCACTTGCGCGGCATGCCGGGGGCGGCCCAAAGCAGCAATTGGGCGGGTGAGATGAGCCCGGCGTTCGCGAAGCTGCATTCCTCGGCAACTGCGCCATGGCGCTCGAAAACAGTGACCTGGTGGCCGTCGCTGGCCAGTTCGTAGGCTGTCGTGGCGCCGATGATGCCGGCGCCAATGATGGCAATGTTCATGCGCTGTGCTTGGGGCACCCGGCAAGTTCTGAGTCGACCTGGGTGCCAGTCTTTCGTAGGGGCTGGGTGCTGTCGGGATGCGAGGCTGGCAGTCGGTGCGTAGGCCATCGGTCGGGACAGGCGGTGGGCCATGCTATAATTTTGGGGTTTTTGCTGGTGTCACGGCAAGACAAATCGCAAACCAGACCCATCAAGGTGTTGGCTTTTTCAAGGGTTTTCCCTGTGGAAAAAGCCAAAGTCGGGCTGGATTTTAGACCCAACCTTCGGAGAATTTTCATGTCCGTTACTATGCGCGAAATGCTGGAAGCCGGTGTCCACTTCGGTCACCAAACCCGCTTCTGGAACCCCAAGATGGCCCCCTTCATCTTCGGCCATCGCAACAAGATCCACATCATCAACCTGGAAAAGTCGCTGCCGATGTTCCAGGAAGCTTCCAAGTTCGTGAAGCAACTGGCTGCCAACCGCGGCACCATCCTGTTTGTGGGCACCAAGCGTCAAGCCCGCGACATCGTGGCTGCTGAAGCCGAGCGCGCTGGCGTGCCTTTCGTGAACCAGCGTTGGCTGGGCGGCACGCTGACCAACTTCAAGACCGTGAAGACCTCGATCAAGCGTCTGAAGGATCTGAAGGCTCAGCAAGAAGCTGGTCTGGGCAGCCTGTCCAAGAAGGAACAGCTGACCTTCAGCCGTGAAATCGACAAGCTCGAAAAAGACATCGGCGGTATCCAGGACGTGACGGCTCTGCCGGACGCCATCTTCGTGATCGACGTCGGCTTCCACAAGATCGCCATCGCTGAAGCCAAGAAGCTGGGCATTCCCCTGATCGGCGTGGTGGACTCCAACCACTCGCCCGAAGGCATCGACTACGTGATCCCCGGCAACGATGACTCGGCCAAGGCCGTGGCGCTGTATGCCCGTGGCATCGCTGACGCCATCATCGCTGGCCGTGCTGAAGCCGGCAACGAAGTGGTCAAGGCTGTGGCTGCTGAAGGCGGCGACGAATTCGTGGAAGTCGAAGAATCGGCTGCCTGAGTTTGCCCCGCGCGAATTCCGAAGGGTCGCGAGAAAAGTGGGGCTTAGTTGCCCCCTTTTTTTTAGCCCATCAACAACGTTTTGACTTGAACTGAATACGGAGTAACAAAAATGGCTGCAATTACCGCAAGCATGGTCGCTGAACTGCGTGGCAAGACCGACGCCCCCATGATGGAGTGCAAGAAGGCACTGACCGAAGCCGGTGGTGACCTGGTCAAGGCAGAAGAGCTGCTGCGTGTGAAGCTGGGCACCAAGGCCGGCAAGGCTGCCTCGCGCGTGACCGCCGAAGGCGTGGTTGCCAGCTTCATCGAAGGCAACACCGGTGCCTTGATCGAAGTGAACTGCGAAACCGACTTCGTGACCAAGAACGACAGCTTCCTGGCCCTGGCCAAGGCTGCCGCTGAGCTGGTTGCCAAGCACAACCCCGCTGACATCGAAGCCCTGGGTGCCCTGGCCTACGAGCAAGACACCTTTGGCCCGACCCTGGAAGACGTGCGCAAGGGCCTGATCGGCAAGATCGGCGAAAACATGTCTTTCCGTCGTTTCAAGCGTTTTGACAACGGCGCCAAGCTGGCTGCCTACCTGCACGGCACCCGCATCGGTGTGGTGGTCGAGTTCAATGGCGACGAAGCTGCCGCCAAGGACGTCGCCATGCACGTGGCCGCCATGAAGCCCGTGGCCCTGACCAGCGCCGACGTGCCGAGCGATCTGATCGAAAAAGAACGCGCTGTGGCTGCTGGCAAGGCTGCTGAAGATGCCGCCAAGGCCCAGGCCGAAGGCAAGCCGGTGCAATCGCCGGAAATCGTGGCCAAGCGCATTGAAGGCGGCGTGCAGAAGTTCCTGAAGGAAGTGTCCCTGTTCAACCAGGCCTTCGTGAAGAACGACAAGCAGACCGTCGAGCAGATGCTCAAGGCTGCCAGCACCGAGGTGAAGGGCTTCACGCTGTTCATCGTCGGCGAAGGCATCGAGAAGAAGGTTGACGACTTCGCAGCCGAAGTGGCTGCTCAAGTCGCTGCTGCCAAGGCTGCAGCCTGATTCCGTCAACTCGCAACACCCCCCAACGTCACCCCATCGCCCTCAGGAGAACCCTTTCATGACCAACGCCAAACCAGCCAACAAGCGGATCCTGCTGAAGCTGTCAGGCGAGGCCCTGATGGGGGACGATGCCTTTGGTATCAACCGTGCCACCATCGTCCGGATGGTGGAAGAGGTGGCCGAGGTCACCCGCCTGGGTGTCCAGGTGGCCGTGGTGATCGGTGGCGGCAACATCTTTCGGGGTGTTGCTGGGGGCTCGGTGGGTATGGATCGCGCCACGGCCGACTACATGGGCATGCTGGCCACGGTGATGAATGCGCTGGCTTTGGCCGACACCATGGAAAAAGCGGGTTTGACCGCTCGTGTCATGTCGGCAATCGCCATCGAGCAGGTGGTTGAGCCTTATGTGCGTCCCAAGGCATTGCAGTATCTGGAAGAAGGCAAGGTGGTGATCTTTGCCGCCGGTACCGGCAACCCCTTCTTCACCACCGACACGGCTGCGGCCTTGCGAGGTGCTGAAATCGGCGCCGAACTGGTGCTCAAGGCCACCAAAGTGGATGGTGTGTATTCGGCCGATCCCAAGAAGGATCCCAATGCAACCCGTTACTCGAAAATTTCGTTCGATGATGCGATGGCGCAGAACCTGGGCATCATGGATGCCACGGCGTTTGCCCTGTGCCGCGACCAGAAGTTGCCTGTGAAGGTGTTTTCCATCTTCAAGCCCGGCGCGCTCAAGCGCGTCGTGATGGGTGAGGATGAGGGGACTCTGGTTTACGCCTGAGCCTTGATCCAACAGCCCGAAGAGCTCCGGCAGCCGTTGCCGGGGCTCGTCCCAGGAGATTGACATGAGCATTGCCGACATCAAGAAGACGACCGAAACCAAGATGGACCAGTCCATCGCGGCCTTCAAGAACAACCTGACCAAGATCCGCACGGGTCGCGCCAACCCGGCTTTGCTGGATGCTGTACAGGTGGATTACTACGGATCGCCGGTACCGATCAGCCAGGTGGCCAATGTGTCGCTGCTGGACTCGCGCACCATCAGCGTGCAGCCTTGGGAAAAAGGCATGGGCGCCAAGATCGAGAAAGCCATTCGCGACAGCGATCTGGGCTTGAATCCTTCCAGCATGGGCGAGCTGATCCGCGTGCCGATGCCTCCGATGAGTGAAGAGCGTCGCAAGGAGCTGACCAAAGTGGTTCGCAATGAAGGCGAGGCTGCCAAGGTGGCCATTCGCAACCTGCGCCGCGATGCCAACGAATCGGTGAAGAAGCTGGTCAAGGACAAGCTGGCCTCCGAAGACGATCAAAAGCGTGCCGAGGCCGACACCCAGAAGGTGACCGACAAGCACATCGTCGAGATCGACAAGCTGGTGGCTTCCAAGGAACAGGACATCATGGCGGTTTGATGGCTGCCTGCTGTCGTGCTATCCGGGCCTGAAGGCCATTTCAGGGGCGGCTCTCCAGCAGGGCTGCCCCATTCGTTTTCTGGGGTATCGTGCCCTGTCTTTGAAGTACCTAGCTGTCCATGACCCAGACTCCCGCGAACCAGGCTGTTCCTCATCACGTTGCCATCGTCATGGATGGCAATGGGCGCTGGGCCACGCGCCGATTCCTGCCCCGGGTGGCCGGCCACAAGCAGGGTGTGGATTCCCTGCGTCGCTGCGTCAAGGCCTGCGCGGCCCGCAACGTGAAGGTGCTGACGGTTTTTGCGTTTTCGTCCGAAAACTGGAATCGGCCGGCCGACGAGGTGTCCGGGCTGATGGATCTGCTGGCGATGGCCTTGGGCCGCGAGGTGCCCCAATTGAAGGCAGATGGCGTTCGCCTGCATTTTGTTGGCGAACGGCGTGGGCTTTCTGACAAGGTGGCTTCCGGTCTGGCTCAGGCTGAAGCGGCCACGGCCCAGAACGACCGGCTGATCCTCAACGTTTGTTTCAACTATGGCGGCCGCTGGGATATCGCGCAGGCCGCTGCCGCCTTGGCGGCCCGCGGCGAGCCGATCACCGAGTTGGCGCTGGATCGGGCCATGGCGCTTGCGCATGTGCCGGATCCTGACCTGATGATCCGCACGGGCGGGGAACAACGCATCAGCAACTTCCTGCTGTGGCAGTGTGCCTACTCCGAGCTTTTTTTCAGCGACCGTCTCTGGCCTGACTTTGATGAAGCGGCCCTGGACGAGGCCTTTGCGGCTTATGCCGCCCGCGAGCGCCGGTTCGGCAAGACGTCTGAGCAGATGGCCCAAGCGGCCCGATCTGCATCCCCCAAGGTCTGAGAAAGGCGACCCCCATGCTCAAGCAGCGTGTCATCACTGCACTGATCCTGCTGGCTGTTCTGCTGCCTGCCTTGTTCTATTCCGAGCCGCAGCCTTTTTGTGCGCTGATGCTGCTGTTCATCGCTGCGGGGGGGTGGGAGTGGGGGCGCCTGAACGGGCTGTCTCAGCCGCTTTCCTGGGCCACGGCAGGGGCTTGCCTGATGGTGTGCGCCCTGGCCTGGTGGGCGGGTGCGCTGGAGGTGTCGCTGCGCAGCCTTTGGGTGGTGGTGGGCCCGGCCTGGGTACTGGGCAGTGCTGCCTTGCTTCGAGGAGGCGTGTCGGGTTGGCCGCGTGTGCCCCTGCTGCTGCGATGGCTGGCGGGCCTGCTGGCCTTGGTCACGGCCTGGCTGGCGGTCGCCCAGGCCAAGGTCGTCGGCGTCAATTTCCTGCTTTCGGTCCTGGTGTTGGTCTGGGTGGCTGACATCTTTGCCTATTTCGCCGGGCGTGCTTTTGGCTTGCGTTTCACCCGCAACAAGCTCGCTCCGAGCATCAGCCCGGGCAAAAGCTGGGAGGGTGTCTGGGGTGGCTTGGCCGGGGTGGTGGTCCTGGCCTGGGTTTGGCCCATGGCCGATGCCTCGCTGGGGGCGACCGTTCCGAGCTTTTACAGCCGCTTGATGGGGCAGGGCTGGCCGTTTGCCATGTTGGCCGTGCTGTTCATGGGGGCGATGAGCGTGGTGGGTGATCTGGTGGAGTCACTCATCAAGCGCAGCGTGGGCGCCAAGGACAGCAGTGGTCTGTTGCCAGGCCATGGTGGGGTGCTTGACCGCGTCGATGCCCTGTTGCCTACTTTGCCGCTCGCCATGATGCTGAGCACTCTGATTTGAAGACATGACACAACGCATCACCATTCTGGGATCGACCGGTTCGATCGGTCAAAGCACATTGGACGTGATGGCGCGCCACCCCGAGCGCTATGAGGTGTTCGCCCTCACGGCTGCAACGCAGGTCGAACTGATGCTCAAGCAATGCGCCAGCTTCCGGCCCCGGTACGCCGTGATGGCCAGCGAAGCCCATGGCCGACGGCTGGCCGAGCGGGTGCAGGCCGAGGGCCTGGCTGTGGAGGTCTTGTGGGGCGCCCAGGCCATCGAGACCGTGTCGGCGCACCCCGAGGTGGATGCTGTGATGGCCGCCATCGTGGGCGCCGCAGGCCTTGCGCCTTGCCTGGCGGCTGCCCGTGCCGGTAAGCGCCTCATGTTGGCCAACAAGGAGGCTCTGGTGGTGGGTGCCGAGGTCTTTTTGCAGGCCGTGCGCGAAGGTGGGGCTGTGCTGCTGCCAATCGACAGCGAACACTCGGCCATCTTCCAATCCTTGCCGGATGACGCCTCCACCTGGGATCGCAGGGTGCGCAAGATCATCTTGACGGCTTCCGGCGGCCCCTTCCGGACTCGCGATCCCCAGACGCTGCGTGAGGTGACGCCCGAGCAGGCCTGTGCGCACCCCAACTGGTCGATGGGGCGCAAGATTTCGGTCGACTCCGCCACCATGATGAACAAGGCCCTCGAGGTGATCGAGGCCCGTTACCTGTTTGGCTTGCCCCCGCGCCGCATCGAAGTGGTGATCCATCCTCAGAGCATCGTGCACTCGATGGTTCAGTACCACGATACCTCGGTGGTGGCCCAGCTCGGTGTGCCTGATATGCGCGCTCCGATCGCTTACGGATTGGCCTGGCCCGAGCGCATCGACAGTGGCGCTGCCCATCTTGACTTCACGTCACTGCCGGCCATGACGTTCGAGCCGCCTGATCCGGCCCGTTTCCCGGGCCTGCAACTGGCCTGGGACGCTTTGGAGGGGGCCCCGGGGACCGCGGCCGTGCTCAACGCGGCCAATGAGGTGGCAGTTCAGGCTTTTCTGGACCGGCGCATCCGGTTTGACCAGATCCACCACCTGAACCTGGAAACCCTGGCAGCGGTGTTGCCCGAGCAACCAGCCTCACTCGATGAGCTGCTGCTGCTCGATGCCCGTGCGCGCGAGGTCGCTGAGCGGGCGGCGCAGCGCCTGCAGGCTTGAAGGCCAAGGAGTCCTGATGTTGATGACCGTATTCGCTTTTCTTCTGGCCTTGGGCGTGCTGATTGCGGTGCACGAGTACGGCCACTACCGTGTCGCCGTGGCCTGCGGCATCAAGGTACTCCGCTTTTCGATCGGGTTTGGCAAGGTCCTTTGGCGATGGCAACCCAAGGGCTCGCCCACTGAATTTGTGCTGAGTGCATTCCCCTTGGGGGGCTATGTGCGCATGCTGGATGAGCGCGAGGCACCCGTGGAAGCATCGGAGCGGCACCTGGCATTCAACGCCCAGCCCTTGTTCAAACGTGCTGCAGTGGTGGCGGCAGGCCCGGTGGCCAATCTGCTGCTCGCCGTCCTTCTCTACACGGTGGTGAATTGGACTGGGGTCGAAGAGCCTGCTGCCATTCTGGCCAGCCCGGTGCAGGGGTCGATTGCGGCCCAGGCAGGCTTGCAGGGCGGCGAGACCGTTCGCCGTGCGGCACTGGTGGGTGAGGAGCTGGAAGCGGTGACCTCCTTTGAGGACCTGCGCTGGCTGCTGACGCAGGCAGCCCTCAATGGCCGTGATGTGCAGCTCGAAGTGGCGCTGGGCGAGCATGCCGGCACCCGGGATTACCTGCTGCCCCTGTCTCAGGTTCAGGTCAAGGAGGCGGATGCCCAGCTCTTCCGTCGCATCGGCCTGATGGGCCCCTGGACCCGTCCCGAAGTGGGCGAAGTGATGCCGGGCAGCCCTGCGGAGCGGGGTGGTTTGCGCCGGGGTGATCTGGTTCACCAGATTGGCAACACGTCCATCATCGATGGGCAGCAGTTGCGTGAATTGATCCGATCCTCGGTGGTGCAGGGCGTGCCCTTGGTCCAGACCTGGCGCGTCGAGCAGGGTGGGGTGATGCGCACCCTGGAGATGAAGCCCGAGATGCAATCGGACGGTCGCGATGGCCGGGTGGCCCGCGTGGGCGCCATGATCGGTGCGCCGCCTGAATTCGTGACCGTGCGCATGGGGCCGGTCGAGGGACTTTGGCGCGGTGCCGTCAAGACCTGGGAGGTGTCATCATTGACCTTGCGGATGATGGGGCGCATGGTGATTGGCGAGGCCTCGATCCGCAACATCAGTGGCCCGCTCACCATCGCGGACTATGCCGGCAAGTCGGCCAGCCTTGGTTTGAGCCAGTACCTTGTGTTTTTGGCATTGATCAGCGTGAGCTTGGGCGTGCTGAACCTGCTCCCCCTGCCGGTCTTGGACGGTGGGCACCTGATGTATTATCTTTGGGAGGCAGTGACCGGCAAGGCCGTGTCCGATGCCTGGATGGAGCGGCTGCAGCGAGGGGGGATCGCCTTGCTGATGGCCATGATGTCCGTCGCGTTCTTCAACGACGTCACCCGGCTCTTTGGTTAACCTTGTGGTCGCAGCGCCTGGCGCTGCGGCACGCGCTCATTCATGAACAAACATCTCTCCCGTTTTTGCCTGCGCACTGTGGCTGCAGTGACGACCCTCCTGGTAGCCTCGCACGCCTGGGCCGTCGATCCCTTCACGGTACGCGATATCCGCGTTGAAGGCCTCCAACGGGTTGAGCCCGGAACCATCTTTGCGTCACTGCCCTTCCGGGTGGGGGAGACCTACAACGATGACAAGGGCTCGGCAGCCATCCGTGCGCTGTTCGCGCTGGGCCTTTTCAAGGACGTGCGACTCGAAGCCAATGGCGATGTGTTGGTCGTGGTCGTTGAAGAGCGGCCCACGGTGGCCGAGGTTGACTTTGTCGGCACCAAGGAGTTCGACAAGGACACCCTGAAAAAGGCCATGCGCGATGTGGGTCTGGCGGAGGGGCGCCCCTTTGACAAGGCGCTGGCCGACCGGGCCGAGCAGGAACTCAAGCGCCAATACATCAGCCGCAGTCTGTACGGTGCTGAAGTGGTGACCACCGTCACCCCGATTGAGCGCAACCGCGTCAATCTGACCTTCTCGGTGGTGGAGGGCGAGCCTGCCAAGATCAAGGACATCCAGGTGGTGGGCAACAAGGCCTTCAGCGAATCCACCCTGCGCGGTCTCTTCGACCTGGACACAGGGGGATGGTTGAGCTGGTACACCAAGTCGGATCGCTATGCCCGGGCCAAGCTCAATGCCGATCTGGAAACCCTGCGCTCGTACTACCTGGCCAGGGGCTATCTCGAGTTCCGCATCGACTCGACCCAGGTGGCCATTTCGCCTGACAAGAAAGACATCTCCATCACCATCAATGTGACCGAGGGCGAGCGCTTTGTGGTGTCCGGCGTCAAGTTGGAAGGCGATTTCCTGGGCAAGGAAGACGAATTCAAGTCCTTGGTGTCGATCAAGGTGGGTGAGCCCTACAACGCCGATGACGTCGCCCACACCAGCAAGGCGTTCTCCGATTACTTCGGTAATTTCGGTTTCGCATTTGCTCGCGTGGAAGTGCGGCCTGAAATCGATCGCAGCACCAATCGGGTGTCCTTTGTCCTGGCTGCAGAGCCCGCGCGCCGGGCTTACGTCCGGCGCATCCATGTGACGGGTAATGGCCGCACGCGTGACGAGGTGGTGCGTCGCGAGTTCCGGCAGTTTGAGGCCTCCTGGTACGACGGGGACCGCATCAAGCTCTCGCGTGACCGGGTGGACCGCCTGGGCTTCTTCAAAGACGTCAACATCGAAACCCAAGAGGTGCCTGGCTCTCCAGACCAGGTCGATCTGGTCATCAACGTGACCGAGAAGCCGGCGGGCAGTATTCAGCTGGGCGCCGGTTTTTCGAGCGCAGAGCGGGTGTCGCTGTCCTTCAGCATCCGCAATGAAAACGTGTTCGGTTCGGGTAACTACCTGGGCTTCGAGATCAACACCAGCAAGTACAACCGCGTCATCTCGGTGAATGCGACCGACCCGTACTTCACGGTCGATGGCATCTCTCGCACCATCGACCTCTACCACCGCGCACTGCGCCCCTATGCAGACCAGGGCGGTAACTACCGCCTGCTGACCACCGGGGCAGGTTTGCGCTTCGGTATCCCGTTCAGCGAGACGGATCGCGTGTTTGTCGGTATGAATGCCGAGCAGACCACGATTCAAGCCGGTACCAACATCCCCGCCGCGTATCTGACCTACGCCGAAACCTATGGCTACACCAGCTGGGCGGCGCCTCTGACGTTGGGCTGGTCGCGCGATGATCGGGACAGCGCTCTGGCGCCCAACAGCGGTCGCTACCAGCGCTTCAATTCTGAGCTGGGGCTGATCGGTGACGCGCGATACACCCGCAACAACTACCAATACCAGCAGTACGTGCCCATCACCAAGAAATTCACCTTTGCATTCAATGGTGAGATCGGTCTGGGCAAGGGGCTGGGCGGGCGGCCCTTCCCGGTGTTCAAGAACTTCTATGGCGGTGGCTTGGGCTCGGTCCGGGGCTTTGATCAAGGTACCCTGGGCCCACATGACGTCACGGGTGCCATCGTGGGGGGGGCCAAGAAGGTGGTTCTCAATGCAGAAGTCACCGCGCCGTTCCCTGGCGCCGGCAATGACCGCACCCTTCGAGTATTCGGCTTCACCGATGTTGGTAACATTTTTGGTGAAAATGAAAAGATCACCTCCAGCCAGCTTCGCACCTCGGTCGGTGTGGGCTTGAGTTGGGTATCCCCCATGGGGCCTCTGCGTTTTGCCATTGCCAACCCGGTACGCAAGTTCCCTGGCGATAGAATCCAGAGATTGCAATTCCAGATCGGAACGTCTTTCTAATGAAATCCATTTCTCGTCAATGGGCCCTGGCCGCAGTGCTGGGTGCTTCCGCGTTCGCTGCTGCTCCGGTCATGGCCGAAGACTTCCGCGCCGGTTTCGTCAATACCGATCGCATCTTCCGCGAAGCGAACATGGCCAAGTCGGCCCAGGCCAAACTCGAAGCCGAATTTGCCAAGCGTGAAAAAGAACTGGTTGATCAGCGCAATGCGCTGAAGACCGCCTCTGACAAGTTCGAGCGCGAGGCGCCCACCCTGTCTGAGACGCAGCGCACCAGCCGCCAGAAGCAACTGGTCGATCAAGACCGCGACTTCCAACGCAAGAGCCGTGAGTTCCAGGAAGACCTGAACACCCGCAAGAACGAAGAGTTGCAGCAGGTCATCGATCGCGCCAACAAGGTGGTCAAGCAAGTGGCCGAGACTGAAAAGTACGATGTCATCCTGCAAGAAGCCATCTACATCAATCCCAAGCACGACATCACTGACAAAGTGATCAAGGCGTTGAATGCTGCCAGCGCAGCCTCGGGCAGCACGGGCAAGTGAGCCGGGTGACAGGCATGGTCCTGCATCTGGTGCAGATTGTTGAGGCACTCGGCGGCGAACTCATCGGAGACCCGTCGCTGGGCATTGCCCGCATCTCCCCGCTGGAGTCGGCTGCGGCCGACGCCATCAGTTTTCTGAGTCATCCCAAATACCAGCAGCAGTTGTCTCTGACAAAGGCTGGCTGCGTGATCGTGGCGCCCGCTTTCCGTGCTGCAGCCAGTGAGCGGGGGGCCTGCATCGTCACCGATCAGCCCTATCTGTACTTTGCCCGGCTGACCCGCTTCTGGAAGCAGGCCACGCGCCCTGCAGACACCACCCGCGTCCATCCCAGTGCCGTGATCGATCCCGAGGCGGAGGTTCATCCCAGTGCCCGCATTGGCGCCCTGTGCGTGATCGAGCGAGGGGCTCGCATCGGTGCGGACACCTTGCTCTACTCCCGCGTCACGGTGGGAGAGGGGTGTTCGGTCGGCGAGCGCTGCATTCTTCACCCGGGCGTGGTCATCGGTGCCGATGGCTTCGGCTTTGCGCCGGTGGATGGGGTCTGGGAAAAGATCGAGCAACTCGGGGCGGTGCGCATCGGCAACGATGTGGAGATCGGCGCCAACACCTGCATTGACCGTGGTGCGCTGGACGATACGGTGCTGGCGGACGGTGTGAAGCTGGACAACCTGATCCAGATCGGCCACAACGTCCGCATCGGGGCGCACACGGCGCTGGCGGGTTGTGTGGGCGTGGCGGGCAGCGCCACCATCGGGGCGCATTGCACGGTGGGGGGTGGTGCCGTGGTGCTGGGGCACCTCACGCTGGCAGACCATGTTCACATTTCGGCCGCCTCGGTGGTGACCCGTTCCTTGCTCAAGCCAGGCCAGTACACTGGCGTGTTCCCTCTGGACGACAACCGCCAGTGGGAGAAAAATGCGGCTACCCTCAAGCAACTTCATGGCCTGCGTGAGCGCATCAAGGCGCTTGAGGCCTTAAAACAAGAATCAAATTCGTAAAGTACCCCATGTTGGACATCCATCAAATCCTCAAGCAACTGCCCCACCGTTATCCCATCTTGTTGGTGGATCGGGTGCTGTCGGTTGAAAAGGGCAAGACCATCAAGGCCTTGAAGAACGTGTCGATCAACGAGCCCTATTTCATGGGCCATTTCCCGCACCGTCCCGTGATGCCGGGCGTGCTGATGCTCGAGGCCATGGCCCAGGCCGCCGCCTTGCTGGCGTTTGACACCCTGGGCGTCACGCCCGATGACAAGACGGTGTATTACTTTGCTGGCATTGATGGTGCCCGTTTCAAGCGCCCCGTCGAGCCGGGCGATCAACTGATCATGGATGTGTCGCTGGAGCGCATGAAGGCCGGTATCTTCAAGTTCAAGGGCATCACCCGCGTGGGTGAAGAAGTGGCCTGCGAAGCCGAACTCATGTGCACCATGCGCACCATTGCCTGACCCAACCCAGGAGCACGCCATGGCCCAAATCCATCCCACCGCCATCGTAGACCCCGCAGCCGAGCTGGACAGCACGGTCACGGTGGGGCCTTACACCATCATCGGGCCGGACGTGATCATTGGTGCGGGCACCACGATCGGTGCGCATTGCGTGATCGAGGGCAACACCACGATCGGTTGCGACAACCGCATCTTCCAGTTCAATTCGCTGGGGGCGATCCCGCAGGACAAGAAGTACGACAACGAGCCCTGCGAGTTGTTCATTGGCGACCGCAACACGATTCGCGAGTTCTGCACCTTCAACATCGGCTCGCCCGGTGGGGGCGGCGTGACACGGGTTGGCAATGACAACTGGATCATGGCCTACGTCCATCTGGCCCACGATTGCCTGGTGGGCAACAACACCATTTTTGCCAACAACTCGCAGCTGGCAGGGCATGTCGAGGTGGGCGATTGGGCCATTTTGGGTGGGTTCACCGTGGCCCATCAGTTTGTGCGCATTGGTGCGCATTGCATGACGGCCATGTGCTCGCTGCTGTTTGCTGACTTGCCACCCTTTGTCATGGCGCAAGGCCAACCCGCCCAGGCCCGCTCGATGAATTTCGAGGGCCTGCGCCGCCGTGGTTTTTCGGCAGAGCGCATTTCGGCGGTGCGCACCATCCACAAACTGCTGTACCGCAGCAATCTGGCGCTGGATGTGGCCTGCACCGAGATTTCGCGTCTCACCGAAAGCCACCCCGAGGCTGCTGCAGACGTGCAGATGATGCTCGAATTCCTTGAGCAGACGCCGCCCAACCGCGGCATCGTGCGCTGACCCCGAAGTGACCATGGATCCGCGTTTCGCCATGGTGACCGGCGAGGCGTCCGGTGACTTGTTGGCTGCCTTGCTGCTCGATGGACTGAAGGCCCGCTGGCCGGCGCTGACGGCGCAAGGCATCGGTGGGCCCGCGATGGCCCAGCGAGGCTTTGAGGCCTGGTGGCCGCAGGCGCGTCTGGCCGTTCGCGGCTATGTCGAGGTGCTGCCTCATCTGCGTGAACTGTTGGCCATGCGCCGGGCCCTGGGGGATCGCCTGCTGGCCGATCGCCCCGATGTGTTTGTGGGGGTGGATGCCCCCGACTTCAATTTCGACTTGGAAATTCGCCTGCGCGAAGCCGGGATCCCTACGGTGCATTTTGTCAGTCCATCTTTCTGGGCCTGGCGGGCCAAGAAGGTCGAGAAGCTGCGCCGCGCGGCAGATCATGTGCTGTGCATTTTCCCTTTCGAGCCCGAACTTCTGGCGGCGCATGGCGTGGCGGCCACCTATGTCGGGCATCCGATCGCGAACATGATTCCGCTGGAGTCGGATCGTGCGGCAGCCAGGCGCCAGTTGGGCCTGCCGCAGGATCGGCGCATCGTGGCCTTGCTGCCGGGCAGTCGGCGGTCCGAGGTGCGTTACCTCGCCGATCGCTTCATGGCTGCTGCTGGCTTGTTGCGGGCGCGATACCCGGACCTTCACTTTGTGCTGCCTACCTTGCCCGCGCTGCGTGCCGAGGTGGAGGCGGCGGCTCGTCGTGCTGGTTTGACCACCGATGCAGGTGGCGTGCTGACCGTGTTGGAGGGGCAATCGCATGCCGCACTGGCCGCTTGTGATGTGACACTGATTGCCAGTGGCACAGCGACGCTGGAAGCCGCCTTGTTCAAACGCCCGATGGTGATTGCCTACAACATGCCCTGGTTGAGCTGGCAGATCATGAAGGGCAAAAAGCTGCAGCCCTGGGTGGGGCTGCCCAACATCCTGGCTCGCGACTTTGTGGTGCCTGAGTTGCTGCAGGAGGCCGCGACACCTTCTGCGCTGGCTGCCGCTGTGGGCGATTGGCTGGACAACCCGGCCAAGGTCGTCGATCTGCAAGCCCATTTCCTTCAACTGCACCAAACCCTTCAACGCGACACCGCTCGCCTGGCCACCGATGCGATCGAGAAGCTTCTTGCACGCTGAACAATCCACGCTGCTCTGGGATCCCCCTGGCTTGCAGGCGGGAGTCGATGAGGCTGGGCGCGGCCCGTTGGCGGGACCGGTGGTGGCTGCTGCGGTCATCCTGGACGAGTTGCGGCCCATCCAGGGTCTGGCTGACTCCAAGAAGCTCACTGCGGCGCGGCGCGAAAAGCTGTTTGATGAAATCCGGGCCAAGGCCTTGTGCTGTTCGATTGCCGAGGCTTCGGTGGAAGAGATCGACCGCCTCAACATCCTGCAGGCCACGCTGCTGGCGATGCGCCGCGCGGTAGAGGGCTTGCGGCTCAAGCCTGTCAAGGTGTTGGTGGACGGCAATCAACTGCCCAGGCTCGATGTGCTGGCTGAAGCGGTGGTCAAGGGGGACTCCCTGATTCCGGCCATTTCGGCGGCCTCCATCCTGGCCAAGGTGCACCGGGATCGTTGGTGCCAGCAGTACCACCAGCAGTTTCCGGCTTACGGCTTTGACTCGCACAAGGGGTATGGCACCGCAGCGCACCTGGCGGCGCTGCGTGAGCAGGGCCCCTGCCCGCAGCACAGGCACTCATTCGCCCCGGTGCGTGAGGCGCAAGCCCTGGCGGGTGCGCGACAATGCAGCCTGTGACTCAGAACGCCAATTTCACCCCCATCACTTCACGTGACAATCCGCAACTCAAGGAGTTGCGCCGCCTTACCCAGGACAGCACCGCCTACCGCAAGCAAGGGCGGGTCTGGCTGGAGGGCGATCACCTCGCCCGTGCGGCCTTGCAGCGTGGCCTGCGTCCGGCACTGGGCGTCTATGCTGAATCGTTCTGGGGGCGTGAGGGCGCCGCCTGGGCTGCTCACGCCCAGCGCAATCTGGTGCTGCCCGATAGCTTGTTCAAAGACCTCAGCGGCCTGGAGTCTCCTGCGCCGATGGCCTTTGTGATGGAACTGCCGGCGCAGTCTGCCGTCAATGCGACCGTGTCCACCGTGGTGCTGGACCGGGTTCAGGATGCTGGCAACGTGGGCTCCATCCTGCGCAGCGCGGCGGCCTTCGGTTTCAAGCAGGTGCTGGCCCTCAAAGGAACAGCGGCCTTGTGGTCGCCCAAAGTCCTGCGTGCGGGCATGGGAGCGCACTTCGCATTGGATCTGATCGAGGGCCTGTCCGTCGAGCAAGTGGTCGAGCTCAAGGTGCCCTTGATTGTCACCAGCTCCCACCTGGGCGCCTTGATCCAGCATCAGCCATTGCCCTGGCCATGCGCCTGGGCCATGGGGCACGAGGGGCAGGGCGTGTGCGAGGCGCTGATGGCGCGTGCCGAACTGGCGGTGCGCATCGGCCAGCCAGGTGGCGAGGAGTCCTTGAACGTGGCGGCTGCAGCAGCCATCTGCCTGCACGCCAGCGCTTTGTCGGCCGTGAAAAGCTGACCGGCGGCCAGCTTCGCCGGCTGGTTTGAGATGCGGTGCTGAAAAATACATACCTCAAAAAGGGCCGCGGTTGTCAACTTCGCGTCAGTTGCGCCGCCGATCAGCTATAATGAGAGGCTTTCACGCAACACCCCACGCCTAGCGCATTCCAGCCATTCCCTCCAAAAGCACATCCACAGAGGCAACTCGTCGGAATCCGCTTGGGCGTACCCGTAACCAACCCGGAGAACCCAGTGCTTTTGTCTCAACAGGGAAACTTCCCGCCCGCCATCCTGGCGCTCGCAGACGGCACGGTCTTTATTGGCAACTCGATCGGAGCCCCCGGCTCCACGGTCGGCGAAGTGGTGTTCAACACCGCCATCACCGGCTACCAGGAAATCCTCACCGACCCCAGCTACTGCCAGCAGATCGTGACGCTCACGTATCCGCACATTGGCAACTATGGTGTCAATGAGGAAGACGTCGAGGCTGAGAAAGTCCACGCCGCTGGCCTGATCATCAAAGACCTGCCGTTGCTGGCTTCCAATTTCCGCATGTCCATGACGCTGTCGGCCTACCTGCAGCGTGAAGGCACGGTGGCCATTGCCAACATCGACACCCGCAAGCTGACGCGTCTGCTGCGCAGCAAGGGGGCTCAGAATGGTGCGATCGTGGGTTTGGCGGCCGGTCAGGAAGTCACCCAGGCGCTGATCGACCAGGCGGTGGCCGCTGCTCAAGGCGCCCCGAGCATGGCCGGCCTGGATCTGGCCCGGGTGGTGACGGTGCGAGCCGCCTACGACTGGACCCAGACCGAGTGGAAGCTGGGCACGGGCTACGGCGTGCAAGCCGAGCCGAAGTTCCATGTCGTGGCCTATGACTTCGGCGTCAAGAAGAACATCCTGCGCATGCTGGCTGAACGCGGCTGCAAGGTCACGGTGGTGCCGGCACAGACGCCTGCGGCCGAAGTGCTCAAGCACCAGCCCGATGGCATCTTCCTCTCCAACGGCCCTGGCGACCCGGAGCCTTGCGACTACGCGATTGCAGCCGCCCGTGAATTGATCGAGACCGGCATCCCGACCTTCGGCATCTGCCTGGGGCACCAGATCATGGCCCTGGCTTCGGGTGCCAAGACCTTCAAGATGAAGTTCGGTCACCACGGTGCCAACCACCCGGTGAAAGACCTCGACACCGGTCGCGTCAGCATCACCAGCCAGAACCATGGTTTTGCCGTCGACGAAAAGACACTGCCGGCCAACCTGCGTGCCACGCACATCAGCCTGTTCGACAACACGCTGCAAGGTTTGACCCGCACCGACAAGCCGGCCTTCTGCTTCCAGGGTCACCCCGAAGCGTCTCCCGGCCCGCACGACATCTCGTACCTCTTTGACCGCTTCACGGCACTGATGGAGCAACACAAAAATGCCTAAGCGTTCAGACCTCAAAAGCATCCTGATCATTGGCGCCGGCCCGATCATCATCGGCCAGGCCTGTGAGTTCGACTACTCCGGCGTGCAGGCCTGCAAGGCCCTGCGCGAAGAGGGCTACAAGGTCATCCTGATCAACAGCAACCCTGCCACGATCATGACCGACCCGGCCACCGCCGACGTCACCTACATCGAGCCCATCACTTGGCAGACGGTCGAGAAGATCATTGCCAAGGAGCGTCCCGACGCGATCCTGCCCACCATGGGTGGCCAGACCGCTCTGAACTGCGCCCTGGACCTGTGGCACAACGGCGTGCTCGACAAGTACAAGGTGGAGCTCATCGGCGCCACGCCTGAGGCCATCGACAAGGCCGAAGACCGCCTGAAATTCAAGGACGCCATGACCAAGATCGGTCTGGGTTCGGCCCGCTCGGGCATTGCGCACAGCATGGACGAAGCCTGGGCCGTGCAAAAGTCTGTGGGTTTCCCCACCGTGATTCGCCCCAGCTTCACGCTGGGTGGCACGGGTGGCGGCATCGCCTACAACGCCGAAGAGTTCGAGATCATCTGCAAGCGCGGTCTGGAAGCTTCTCCGACCAACGAACTGCTGATTGAAGAATCTCTGCTGGGCTGGAAAGAGTACGAGATGGAAGTGGTCCGCGACAAGGCGGACAACTGCATCATCGTCTGCTCGATCGAGAACCTGGACCCCATGGGCGTGCACACCGGCGACTCGATCACCGTGGCCCCGGCCCAGACCCTGACCGACAAGGAATACCAGATCATGCGCAACGCCTCGCTGGCGGTGCTGCGTGAGATCGGTGTGGACACGGGCGGCTCCAACGTTCAGTTCTCGGTCAACCCCAAGGATGGCCGCATGATCGTGATCGAGATGAACCCGCGGGTGTCTCGTTCCTCGGCGCTGGCTTCCAAGGCCACCGGCTTCCCGATCGCCAAGGTGGCGGCCAAGCTTGCCGTCGGCTACACGCTCGATGAGCTGCGCAACGAAATCACCGGTGGTGCCACCCCGGCCAGCTTCGAGCCCAGCATCGACTACGTGGTCACCAAGATCCCGCGTTTTGCCTTCGAGAAGTTCCCCACCGCTGACAGCCGCCTGACCACCCAGATGAAGTCGGTGGGCGAGGTGATGGCCATGGGTCGCACCTTCCAAGAGTCGTTCCAGAAGGCCCTGCGTGGCCTCGAGGTCGGCGTGGACGGCATGAACGAAAAGACCCAGGACCGCGAAGTGCTCGAAAAAGAGCTGGGCGAGCCCGGCCCCGAGCGCATCTGGTACGTGGGCGATGCCTTTGCCATGGGCTTGAGCGTGGACGAAGTGTTCGACCTGACCAAGATCGACCGCTGGTTCCTGGTGCAGATCGAAGAGATCGTCAAGATCGAACTTGAACTGGACAAGCTCGCCGCCGAGAAGGGCGATGCCGCCCTGGCTTCGATCGACGCCGGCACGCTGCGCAGCCTGAAGAAAAAGGGCTTTTCGGACCGCCGTCTGGCCAAGCTGCTCAAGGTGTCTGAAAAGGCCATCCGCGACACCCGCAAGGCCCTGAACGTGCGCCCGGTCTACAAGCGCGTGGACACCTGCGCCGCCGAGTTCGCCACCGACACGGCCTACCTGTATTCATCCTACGAGGACGAGTGCGAAGCCGAGCCCACCAACAAGAAGAAGATCATGGTGCTGGGCGGTGGTCCGAACCGCATCGGCCAGGGCATCGAGTTCGACTACTGCTGTGTTCATGCGGCTCTCGCCATGCGCGAGGACGGCTATGAAACCATCATGGTCAACTGCAACCCCGAAACCGTCTCGACCGACTACGACACCTCCGATCGCCTGTACTTCGAACCCCTGACGCTCGAAGACGTGCTCGAGATCGTCGACAAGGAAAAGCCGGCCGGTGTGATCGTGCAGTACGGTGGTCAGACCCCTCTGAAGCTGGCTTTGGGCCTGGAGGCCGAGGGCGTGCCCATCATCGGCACCAGCCCCGACATGATCGACGCCGCCGAAGACCGCGAGCGTTTCCAGAAGCTGCTGCAAGACCTGGGTCTGCGCCAGCCGCCCAACGCCACGGCCCGCACCGAGCCCGAAGCCCTCGAAAAGGCGGCTGCCCTGGGCTACCCCCTGGTGGTGCGCCCCAGCTACGTGCTGGGTGGCCGTGCGATGGAAATCGTGCACGAGCAGCGCGATCTGGAGCGCTACATGCGCGAAGCCGTCAAGGTGAGCAACGATTCGCCGGTGCTGCTGGACCGCTTCCTGAACGACGCCATCGAGTGCGATGTCGACTGCCTGCGTGATCCGGAAGGCAAGACCTTCATCGGTGGCGTGATGGAGCACATCGAACAGGCCGGCGTGCACAGCGGTGACTCCGCCTGCTCGCTGCCGCCTTACAGCCTCAGCGCCGAGACCGTGGCCGAGATCAAGCGTCAGACCCGGGCCATGGCCGCCTCGCTGAATGTGGTGGGTTTGATGAACGTGCAGTTCGCCATCCAGCACATCGACGGCCAAGACGTGATCTACGTGCTCGAAGTGAACCCGCGTGCCTCGCGCACCGTGCCTTTCGTGTCCAAGGCCACCGGCATCCAACTGGCCAAGGTGGCGGCACGCTGCATGGCGGGCCAGACCCTGGCGTCGCAAGGCATCACCGAAGAGGTGACCCCGCCTTACTTCAGCGTCAAGGAGGCCGTGTTCCCCTTCGTCAAGTTCCCGGGTGTGGACACCATCCTCGGCCCCGAGATGAAGTCCACCGGCGAGGTCATGGGCGTGGGCAAGACCTTTGGCGAGGCTTTCGTCAAGAGCCAACTGGGTGCCGGCACCAAGCTGCCGCGTTCGGGCAAGGCCTTCCTGACCGTGAAGAACAACGACAAGGCGCGTGCCGTCGAAGTGGCTCGCCAACTGGTGGCCCAAGGCTTCGAACTGGTAGCCACCAAGGGCACGGCAGCGGCCATCACCGCCGCAGGCGTGGCTTGTGTGACCGTGAACAAGGTCACCGAAGGTCGTCCGCACATCGTCGACATGATCAAGAACAACGAGATTGCTCTGGTCATCAACACGGTGGAAGAACGTCGCAATGCCATCGCTGATTCGCGTCAGATCCGCACCAGCTCCTTGCTGGCCCGTGTCACCACCTTCACCACCATCGCAGGCGCCGAGGCGGCTGTCGAGGGCATGAAGTACATGGACAACCTGGACGTGTATTCGGTGCAGGAGCTGCATGCGCAATTGACGGCGGCCTGAGTCGCCGGCTTTAATCGCGGCATAATCCACCGCTGAAATGAAACCGCCGCGCGGCAACGTGCGGCGGTTTGCTTTTGTGCCCTGCCAGCCTGCCGTGTCAGTGAGGCAGACTTCGAAGAAAAAATGACGGAGTAACCCTATGGCTACCATCCCCATCACCAAGCGTGGCGCTGAAAAGCTCAAGGAAGAGCTTCACCGCCTCAAGACTGTTGACCGCCCCTGGGTCATCAACGCCATCGCCGAGGCGCGTGCCCAAGGTGACTTGAGCGAAAACGCCGAGTACGAAGCTGCCAAAGACCGCCAAGGCTTCATCGAAGGCCGGATCCAGGAAATCGAAGGCAAGTTGTCGGCGGCCCAGATCATCGATCCGTCGGCCCTGGATGCTGGCGGCCGTGTGGTGTTCGGCTCCACCGTGGAGCTCGAAGACGAGGCCACCGGCGACGCCGTGAAGTACCAGATCGTCGGTGAGGACGAGGCCGACCTCAAGCAGGGCCTGATCAACGTGTCCAGCCCGATCGCGCGTGCCTTGATCGGCAAGGAAGAGGGCGATGTGGCCGAGGTGCAGGCACCGGGCGGCATCAAGCGCTACGAAGTGGTGGCGGTGCACTACCTGTGACGAGCACCTGGCGTCAGCGACTCCGGACCCGCCTGCCGATCTTGGTCGCGGGTCTGTGGTGGGGCAGCTTGAGTGCTGTCGGCTTCATGGTGGTGCCCTTGCTGTTTGCAAAGTTGGGCACCCCTGCTATCGCTGGCGGCATGGCAGCTCACCTGTTCTCCGCCCAGACCTGGGTGGGAACGCTCAGTGGTCTGTTGCTGTTGATGCTGTTGCGCCCGTCGGATGATGGGGGTGCTCAGGCGCCAGTGTGGCCGACGGCCTGGCTGGGCCTGGTGCTGGCAGCCATGCTGTGTGCCTTGATCTCCGAGTTTGGCGTGGCCCCACACATCGTGGCCCGAGACAATCTCAAGCTGTGGCACTCATTGGGCAGCGGCCTGTACCTGCTGCAGTGGGTGCTGGTCGGGGTGCTGTTTTGGCGCCTCAGCGGGGGGCCGGGCGAGGCAAGCGGGCAAACCACCTGAGTGGGTGGTTTGCCGAGCACGCATCGCGTTCACTCGTGCCAGTGGTCGGCCACCCAGGTGGCGGGCTGGATGTGGCGAAAGCGCCGGTTGCGTCGGCCCGCCAGGGCGTCGGGCGGGTTGCATTCGCCGTGAAAGATCACCACGCGTGCCCCGGGGGGCACAAAGGGCGCCTTCCAGTAATTGCTGGGCCAGGCGGGAATGCAGTGGTATTTGAAGCTGGGGCACCAATCGGCTGGCCAGTAGGCCAGCTTGCCCTGGCGATGCAGAAAGTCGGACAGGTAGGCCTGTTCGTTGCGGAACTGCTGGCGGATCTGGTCGAAATGGCCTCGGAAGTGCATCAGAACGTCGGGGTGGGCCCCCAGCTGGAAGCGGTAGACCGAGGAGTTTCCGGTGATGCGCCAGGGGCGCTTGTAGTCGTGGATGATCAGGAACTCGCCGGGCTGGGTGAAAAATTCATCCAGCGAGCCCGTGACGACCACGTCCACATCGAGGAAGAGGGCGGTGCCCTGCAAACCATGCAGGTCGGCACTGAAGGTGGCCAGCTTGGTCCAGCCGCGTTCCGGAATGCCGGCGGGCAGGTCCAGCGCAGGGATACTCAGGCACTGGACCTCAGGCCGAATGCCAGCCGTGTTGTCGGTCAGGCAGACAAAGTTGAAGGGGCCGCTCAGATGGCGGCGCACCATGGCGTAAAGCCTGTTGACGTATTCGGGGCCGTATTTCGTGCCCCATTTCATGCAGATGACGTGGCGATCGCCTTTGGAGGTGACCACCGTGTCGGATACCGGGCTCATGCGCTCAGTCGGACTGGCGTTTCTTGACCGACGTCTGCTTGGGCTTGGCTCGCTTGACGATGCCGCCCGCTGTCAGACGCTGGTTGCCGAGCACGCGAAGCGTCTTGACCTCAGGCTTGTGGCCGGCGCGCTTGCTGTATTTCAGCACCTTGACGTCGCGTGGGCCGGGCATGCGGTCCTCGTCTTCGGGGCGTTGCTTTTCGGCTTGCGGGCGCCACAGCACCAGCAGCTTGCCGATGTGTTGCACCGGTGCAGCACCGAGGTCAGTGGCCAGGGTCTGGTAGATCTGTTCGCGGTTGGCTCGGTCGTCCGAGAACACCCGAACCTTGATCAGGCCGTGGGCATTCAGGGCGGCGTCCACTTCTTTCTGGACCGCAGGGGTGAGACCATCGCTCCCGATGAGCACGACGGGATCGAGGTGGTGGGCGTTGGCCCGTTGTTCCCGGCGCTCGGCGGGTGTAAGTTGAATTTGGGGCATGGCCGTATTATCGGGCTTGGCCGCCCCTAGAACCAGGGTGACCTGGCGGCCATGCCGCCGGCAAGGAAACATGAAGATCAAAACGAAGAGCAAAAAGGTCAACAAGGCGTGGTTGAACGACCACGTGAACGACCCCTATGTGAAGCAGGCCGCACGCGACGGCTATCGGGCCCGTGCGGCCTACAAGCTCAAGGAAATCGATGAAACACTGGGCTTGATCAAGCCCGGGCACCTGGTGGTGGACCTCGGTTCCACCCCGGGGGCCTGGAGCCAGTACGTGCGGCGCAAGCTGTCGCCGGCCGGTGCTGCGGTGGGTGAACTCAACGGCGCCATCATTGCACTCGACCTGCTGCCCATGGAGCCCATCGAAGGGGTGATCTTCATCCAGGGCGACTTCCGCGAGGCCGAGGTGCTGGCGCAGCTCGAGTCTGTGGTGCAGGGCCGCCCCATCGATGTGGTGGTGTCCGACATGGCGCCCAACCTGTCGGGGGTCGAGAACGTCGACGCCGCCCGCATTGCCCACTTGGTCGAACTGGCGATTGATTTCGCGCAGAATCACCTCAAGCCTGAAGGCGCGCTGGTCACCAAGGTGTTCCACGGCAGTGGCTACACGCAACTGGTGCAGTTGTTCAAGGACACCTTCAAGGTGGTCAAGCCGCTCAAACCCAAGTCCTCGCGCGACAAATCGTCCGAGACCTTCCTGATCGGCATGGGGCTCAAGAACCCGGGCAAAGCGTGAGTCAGATCAAGAAAATCAGGTCTTCTTGCGTCAAAACCCTTGTTTGCCCTATGGCTGCAATCGAGAAATCAGATCCCCTGCGGACTTGAAAGGCCTAAAATGGGCCCCACGTTTCCCTCGTTGACTTACGCTTCTGGAGCCCCGCTTGAATAATCAGTGGTTTTCGAAAATTGCCGTCTGGCTCGTGATTGCCATGGTGCTGTTCACTGTTTTCAAGCAGTTCGACTCGCGTGGTGGTTCGGGTGCGGGCTACGTCGGGTACTCCGATTTCCTCGAAGAAGTGCGTGGCAACCGCATCAAGAGCGCCACCATCCAGGAAGGCCAGGGCGGTACCGAGATCGTGGCTGTCACCACCGATGACCGCAAACTGCGCACCACCGCCACCTACCTCGACCGTGGGCTGGTGGGTGACCTCATCAACAACAACGTCAAGTTCGACGTCAAGCCGCGCGAAGAAGGCTCCCTGCTCATGACCTTGCTGGTCAGCTGGGGCCCGATGCTGCTGCTGATCGGCGTGTGGGTGTACTTCATGCGCCAGATGCAAGGCGGTGGCAAGGGCGGTGCTTTCAGCTTCGGCAAGAGCAAGGCGCGCATGCTCGACGAGAACAACAACCAGGTCACCTTCGCGGATGTGGCCGGTTGCGACGAAGCCAAGGAAGAAGTCAAGGAAGTCGTCGACTTCCTGAAAGACCCACAGAAGTTTCAGAAGCTCGGCGGTCGCATCCCGCGTGGCCTGCTGCTGGTGGGCCCTCCGGGTACCGGCAAGACCTTGCTCGCCAAGTCGATTGCGGGCGAAGCCAAGGTGCCTTTCTTCAGTATTTCGGGTTCTGACTTCGTGGAAATGTTCGTCGGCGTGGGCGCAGCCCGTGTGCGCGACATGTTCGAGAACGCCAAGAAGAACGCGCCCTGCATCATCTTCATCGATGAAATCGACGCCGTCGGCCGCCAGCGTGGCGCTGGCCTGGGTGGTGGCAACGACGAGCGCGAACAGACCCTGAACCAGATGCTGGTTGAGATGGATGGTTTTGAAACCAACCTCGGCGTGATCGTGGTCGCGGCCACCAACCGCCCGGACATCCTGGACGCCGCCTTGCTGCGCCCGGGTCGTTTTGACCGTCAGGTCTACGTCACCCTGCCCGACATCCGCGGCCGTGAACAGATCCTCAACGTGCACATGCGCAAGGTGCCTATCGGCCAAGACGTGAACCCCGGCATCATCGCCCGTGGCACGCCCGGCATGAGCGGTGCCGACCTGGCCAACCTGTGCAACGAAGCGGCCCTGATGGCTGCCCGCCGCAATGCCCGCACCGTCGAGATGCAGGACTTTGAAAAGGCCAAGGACAAGATCCTCATGGGCCCCGAGCGCAAGAGCATGGTCATGCCCGAGGAAGAGCGCCGCAACACGGCCTACCACGAGTCGGGCCACGCCCTGATCGGCAAGCTGCTGCCCAAGTGCGATCCGGTGCACAAGGTCACCATCATCCCGCGTGGCCGTGCCCTCGGTGTGACCATGAGCCTGCCGGCGCAAGACCGCTACAGCTACGACCGTGACTACATGCTGAACCAGATCAGCATGCTTTTCGGTGGCCGCATTGCCGAAGAGGTGTTCATGAACCAGATGACCACCGGCGCTTCGAACGACTTCGAGCGTGCCACGCAGATCGCGCGCGACATGGTGATGCGCTACGGCATGACCGAATCGCTGGGCCCCATGGTCTATGCCGAGAACGAGGGCGAAGTGTTCCTGGGCCGCTCGGTGACCAAGACCACCAACATGAGCGAGCAGACCATGCAGAAGGTCGACTCCGAGGTGCGTCGCATCATCGACCAGCAGTACGCCCTGGCGCGCAGCCTGATCGAAGAGCACAGCGACAAGATGCACGCCATGGCCAAGGCCTTGCTCGAGTGGGAAACCATCGATGGCGAGCAGCTCGACGACATCATGGCCGGCAAGGCCCCCCGTCCTCCCAAGGACTGGACGCCCCGCACCCCTTCGGGTGGTGATGGCGGTGGTGGTGGCACCCCCGCTGTGAACACCGAGGCCGCCCCGGCTGCCCCCACTGCGGCCTGAATCTCGGGCGCTGACTTTCCTTGACGCCCTGAGCGTTTCTTCCCAACGGGGCCTTGACCGGCCCCGTTGCCTATTTCGGATCGGCTTTTCTGGATGTTTTGGCAGACTTCGCGTTTTCGGATCGACCTGAGTCGTCCCCAGGTGATGGGCATCGTCAACGTCACCCCCGACTCCTTCTCCGATGGCGGTCATCACGCCACCGCGGTGCAGGCCTTGCGCCACGCCGAGCAACTGCTGGCCCAAGGGGCTGACCTGTTGGACATTGGTGGCGAGTCCACGCGACCAGGCAGCCCCGCGGTGTCGCTGGAGGATGAGTTGGCCCGCGTGCTCCCGGTGGTACGCGACGCCGTGCACCTGGGGGTGCCGGTTTCGGTCGACACCTACAAGCCTGAAGTGATGCAGGCCGTGCTCGACCTGGGGGCCGATGTCATCAACGACATCTGGGCTTTGCGTCAGCCCGGCGCACGCGAGGTGGTGGCGCGCCATCCCCTCTGCGGTGTCTGTCTGATGCACATGCACCGCGACCCCCAGACCATGCAGGTGCAACCCCTGGAGGGCGATGTGATCCCCGCGGTGAACGCCTTTTTGCAGCAGGAGCTGGATCGCCTGCTCGCCCTGGGCGTGGCCCCAGAGCGGGTGGTGCTCGATGCCGGGGTCGGCTTTGGCAAGACCGTGGAGCAGAATTTCGCCTTGCTGGCCCGGCAAAGCGAGCTGGCTGTGCAGGGCCTGCCCTGGCTCGCAGGCTGGTCGCGCAAGTCTTCTCTGGGGGCTGTGACGCAATTGCCGGTGGAGCAGCGCCTGGTCCCCAGCACCACCGCGGCCGTGCTGGCCGTGGACCGGGGCGCCCGGGTGGTGCGGGTGCACGATGTGCAGGAGACCCGGGCTGCCTTGCAGGTGTGGCAAGCGGTGCGCGACGCCGAAAAACCCCGTATTCAACAAAAGGCCTGAAATTCATCAGGCGAGACAAGGGATTGACATGACACGACAGTATTTCGGCACCGATGGCATCCGGGGCACGGTGGGGCAGGCGCCCATCACCCCTGATTTTGTGCTGCGCCTGGCCCATGCCGTGGGCCGGGTGTTGCGCCAGACCGAGAACCGGCCCACCGTGCTGATCGGCAAGGACACCCGCATTTCGGGCTACATGCTGGAAAGCGCACTCGAGTCGGGCTTCAATTCGGCCGGCGTCGACGTGGTGTTGCTGGGCCCCTTGCCCACGCCTGGCGTGGCGTACCTGACCCGTGCCCAGCGCGCCAGTCTGGGGGTGGTCATCAGCGCCAGCCACAATCCTTTTCAGGACAACGGCATCAAGTTCTTCAGCGCCCAGGGCGCCAAGCTGCCCGATGCCTGGGAGCTGGATGTGGAAGCCGCCTTGCAAGAGGCCCCCGTCTGGGTGGACTCGGCCTCGCTGGGCAAGACCCGGCGCCTGGAGGATGCCGCCGGCCGCTACATCGAGTTCTGCAAGAGCACGTTTCCCAACGAGCTCACGCTCAAGGGCCTGCGCATCGTGGTGGATGCCGCCCATGGCGCGGCCTATCACATTGCCCCCAAGGTGTTCCATGAGTTGGGCGCCGAGGTGATTGCGCTGGGGTGCACGCCCGACGGCCTGAACATCAACCATGAAGTGGGGGCCACCCACCCGGACGCCCTGGTGCGTTCTGTGCGGGCCAACCAGGCCGACCTGGGCGTGGCCCTGGATGGGGACGCTGATCGTCTGCAGATGGTGGACGCGACCGGCCGCCTCTACAACGGCGATGAGCTGCTGTACCTGTTTGCCATGGACCGGCTGGAGCGGGGACTGCCCGTGCCCGGTGTGGTCGGCACCTTGATGACCAACATGGCGGTCGAGTTGGCGCTGCGCGAGCGTGGCGTTGATTTTGTGCGCGCCAAGGTGGGCGACCGCTATGTGCTCGAACAGCTGGAACAAAAAGGCTGGACGCTGGGGGGCGAAGGCTCTGGGCACCTGCTGGCCCTGGACCGCCACACCACCGGCGACGGCCTGATCAGCGCCCTGCAGGTGCTGCAGGCCTGTGTGCGCGGCGGCCGCACCCTGGCACAGTGGTTGTCACCCGTCACCTTGTTCCCCCAGACCCTGGTCAACGTCCGCCTGCGGCCGGATCAGACCTGGCAGGACAACGAACTGCTCAAGCAGGCCATCGCCCAGGCGGAGACCACCCTGGCCGGGCAGGGGCGGGTGCTGATCCGCCCCAGTGGCACAGAACCGCTGTTGCGTGTGATGGTGGAAGCCCGCGACGCCGCCCTGGCCAGTTCCTTGGCCCACCAGATGGCCGATGCGGCACGGGCTGGCTGAGTCGGCAGGCCTGCCTGCTGGGTCTCCGATGGTCAGGCGGCAGTGGCTGCCAGCGCCTGCTGGTGTTGCCTGACAAACGTTTCGAACTCGTCGGCCGGCAAGGGGCGGCTGAAATAGAAGCCCTGGATTTCCTGGCAACCTTCCTCGCGCAGAAAGTCCATCTGCCAGGCACTTTCCACCCCTTCTGCCAGGGTCAGCATGTCCAGGGCCTGGGCCATGCTGATGATGGCGCGCACGATGGCCTGGCCTTCCGGGTTGTTCTGCAGATCGCTGATGAATGATCGGTCGATCTTCAGCGTGCTGACCTGGAAGCGTTTGAGCTGGCTGAGGGATGAGTAGCCAGTGCCGAAGTCATCGATCAGCAGCCGGATGCCTTGCGCGTGAAGTCGGTCCATGATCTGGCTGGCCCCCACGGGGTCGTCCAGCGCCACGCCCTCGGTCAGTTCCAGGCCCAGCAGATGGGGTGGCACGCCAGCCTCGTCGACCAGCCGCTTGACCAACTCAGGCAGTTGGGACTGGCGGAATTGGACGGCTGACACATTCACAGCCAGGGTCAGGGGGGGCAAGCCCTCATCGATCCATTGCCGCAATTGCCCCAGTGCCGTGCGCAGTATCCATTCCCCCAGGCTCAGAATCAGCCCGGTGTCTTCGGCAATCGGAATGAATTCGGCGGGCGAGATGCTGCCCAATTCCGGGTGTTTCCAGCGCATCAAGGCCTCTGCACCAATCACCGCGCCGCTCTTCAAGTCGAGTTGAGGCTGGTAATGAACGCTCAACTGGCCGCGTTCCTGGGCCCGTCGCAAGGCGTTCTCCAGCATCAGGACCCGATTGGCATCGGCCTGGATCGCATCGGTGAACAGGCAGTATTGATTTCGCCCGCTGCGCTTGGCTCGGTACATGGCGGCATCGGCGCGTTGCTGCAGGGCCTGGAAGTCGGTGCCGTGTTGGGGAAACAGGGCCACGCCGATCGACAAGGTCACGTTGAGCTCATGGCCCCCAGCAATGAAGGCCTCGGTGGCCAGGTCCAGCACCGCCTGAGCGAGTTTCTGGGCCTGGGTGGCCTCGGCCTGGCCGATCAGCAGCACGAACTCATCGCCACCCAGACGGGCCACGGTATCCGGCTCGGGGATCAGGTTGCGCAGGCGGTGGGCAAATTCCAGCAGCAGTTGGTCTCCGATACCGTGGCCCAGTGAATCGTTCACGTTCTTGAAGTGATCAATGTCCAGGAAGAAAACGGCGAAGCCCTGCCCGGTGCGCTGGGCGGTGTTCAAGGCCGCCAGGCTTCGCTCCTGGAGCAGTGTTCGATTGGGCAGCCCGGTGAGGGGGTCGAAATACGCCAGGCTTCGGATGCGTTCCTCGGATTGCTTTTGCTGGGTGATGTCACGAAAGGCCGCAATGTAGTGGCTGGTCTGCCCCTGGGGCGACACCAGACTGCTCACGGACAGCCACTGCAGGTAGCGGCTGCGGTCCTTGCGCTGGTTCCAGGCCTCACCTTCCCAATGGCCTTGCAAGTGAATGGCCGTGCGCACCAGGTGAAGAAAGCTGTCGTCCTCACGGTGCGCGGCCAGCAACTTGGCTGGTCGGCCCAATACCTCGTTGCGTGCGAAACCGGTCAGCCTGCAAAAGGCCTGATTGACCATCATGATGCGTTCAGTCGCATCGGTCACGACGAAGGCATCGCTGCTGAGTTCAAATACCTTGGCGGTCAGGCGCAGCATCTCCTGGTCGATCTGCCGGCGTGTGACATCTCGCACCATGGCCACGAACCTCGGCGTCACCCCAGCCGACACGGACAATCGAGCCACCGAGAGTTCAAATTCATGGGGCATGTCCGCGTCGTGCAGTGTGAATTGATGGCCGCCTGACCATCCCTGCCGATGGGCCTGCTCCAGCGCACGCATCACCTCCTGGCTGGCTTCGGCATTCAAGGTCTCCTGCAGGTGGCGGCCGACCACCAGTTTGGCGTGAAGAACACTGCCGCCATGGGCAGGCACCTGGGCACCCAGGCAGAGGCCTTCCAGATCGAACTCGAACATCGGGTCCGGCACGGCCTGAAGCGTGGCCTGGAGATGCTGTTTTGTGGCCTCGATCTCGGCCGTGCGGGCGGCCACCTGGGTCTCGAGCCAGCGTTCCTGCAGCCTTTGGCGGGCCAGCAAATACACCAGGTAGCTCAGCAGCATGGACACGAGGGTGGCGCCCAGCCCGTGGATGAGCTGATTCAGGGGCGAAGTCCAGCCTTCGGACGGGCTGACACTGAGGTGCCACTGCGCATTGGGCAAGGCAATCACCCGCTCGACAGGCTGATCGAGCAAGCCCTGGCCCCCTTCTGAGATCACCTGCCTGGCACCGGTGTCTGGCACGGTTCGCCACAGCTGGTACACAAAGCCGCGTTCACTCAGGCGGGGCAATTGGGCCTGGTTCAACACCGGTTCGAGCCGGATGGTCACATTGGTGAAGCCCCAGAAGCTGTCATGCCCCAGTTCATCCGGCAGGAAGACGGGCAGCCGACCCACCACACCCACGCCCCCCTGGACCAGGTTCAAGGGCCCGGCCATGCTGAGCTGGTTGGTCTGCCGGGCTCGTTGGGCTTCCGGCCGCTGCAGCGGATCCTCCAGCGGGTTGAAGCCAATGGCGCGCTCATTGCCCGCGACCGGGACCACCTGGCTGATCCGTCCCCCTGGCCCCAATCCCAGCATGGTGACGCCGGGATGGAACTGGAGCAGCATGGCCCCAGCCGCCTCGAACTGGGTCACATTGCCGCGACTTTGCTGCACCAGTGCGGCCAATGCGTAGTTGGCTGCCAGCGCCTGCTCCAGGGCGTGTTGCAAGGCCTGGGCGTGGTCATGGGCCAGATCGGACACCTGCGCGACCGCCTCGCTTTTTTGGCGGCTCTGCAAGACCTCGACCAGGGTCAGGGAGGCCGCCATGGAAACCAGGAAGGCCAGCAGGGCTGCAGTCCAGGGTTTCACGGAGGGCATGGCGGTGAAGTTGTGTCGGTGATCTGGGTCGATTATGCCGTTCGCCCTGAGCGGCTGACCGTCAAGCAGTCTGGCGCCTGTTTGCATGGATGCCCGGTACCGGGTTGATGTCACGGTTTTGCCATCCCCATGACATGACCCGGTCACGCCGGCTGAAGAGACTCCTTCTCAGAGCAGCTGGCTGCCCGTTCCCTGGTGTGACCCGGATCGGCGCCGAGCTTGCAACGGTGGGGCGGGCCAGCTTGGCGGCCCCTTTCAGCATTCGGCGTGCGGCTGACCAGGTGCAGCCCCGCCTGTCAGTCGCCCAGGAGCCCATGATGAAAGAGTTGCCTAACCCGACCTTCCCGCTGTCGCCGATTGCCTTGCCTCGGGGGTCGCTTCATCGAGGCGACCACTCAGCTGAGCGCCCGCACGGCGCTGCGGATGCGGCAACTGGGCGCGGGGGTATTCAGGTTTCGTGGGCGCGACACCTTGACGAAGTGCGCGAAGCCCAGCGCCTGAGGTTTGACATCTTCGCCGGTGAGATGGGGGCCCGCCTGGCCACCTCGGTGCCGGGGCACGATGTGGACCTGTTCGATGACTACTGTGAGCACCTGCTGGTGCGTGAGCAGCACAGCGGCAAAGTGATCGGCACCTACCGCGTGCTGACCCCGGTGCAGGCCAAGCGCATCGGCAGCACCTACAGCGACATGGAGTTCGACCTGACCCGCCTGCGCATGCTGCGCTCGCGCATGGTCGAGCTGGGCCGCAGCTGCGTGCACCCCGAGCACCGCCAGGGTGGGGTGATCATGGCCCTGTGGGGCGCCCTGGCCGAGTTCATGGTGCGCAACCAGCTCGACACCATGATCGGCTGCGCCAGCATTCCGATGCTGCACAACGGCGTGGTCAGCGGTGATGCCGCTGCCAGCATCTGGCGCCAGCTGCGCGAGACGCACCTGGCCCCCATCGAGTACCACGTGCTGCCCCGCCTGGCCCTGCCCGTCGAGCAGCTCGACGACAGCCTGCAGATCGAGCCGCCGGCGCTGATCAAGGGTTATCTGCGCCTGGGCGCCAAGGTGCTGGGTGCGCCGGCCTGGGACCCCGACTTCAACACGGCCGATCTGCCCATGCTCATGCGCATTTCTGATCTGCCCTCCCGCTACCGCAAGCACTTCCTGGGTGTCTGATGAGAACCAGCTTCGAGGCGCTGAACCAGTGGGCCACCCAGGGCCCGCCCGTGGACGCCGAGGCCGACCCGGGCGGTGAAGAGGGCCGCAACCGGGTGCGCGCCGTGTTCATCTCGGACCTGCACCTGGGCACCCCGGGCTGCCAGGCTGAAGCCCTGCTCGACTTCCTCAAGCACCACCCGAGCGACACCCTGTACCTGGTGGGTGACATCATCGATGGCTGGCAGTTGCGGCGCCGCTGGTTCTGGCCCCAGGCCCACAACGATGTGGTGCAGAAGCTGCTGCGACGCGCCCGCAAGGGATGCCAGATCATCTTCATCCCCGGCAACCACGACGAGTTTGCCCGTGGCTTTGTGGGGCATTCCTTTGGTGGCATCGAGGTGGTGGAGCAGGCCATCCACACCACGCTGGATGGGCGTCGCCTCTGGGTGATCCATGGCGATCACTTCGATGGCGTGATCCAGTGTGCCAAGTGGCTCGCCTACCTGGGGGACAACCTGTATGAGTTGTTGCTGCGCCTGAATCGGCACCTCAACAATCTTCGGGGCCGCCTGGGCTTGCCCTATTGGTCGCTGTCGGCCTACCTCAAAGGCAAGGTCAAGAAGGCGCTGAACTACGTGATGGATTTCGAGGTGGCGGTGGCCACCGAGGCACGCCGCCGCGGGCTGGATGGCGTGGTGTGCGGACACATCCACCGCGCCGAGATGCGCACCATCCAGGGCACGCTGTATTGCAACGATGGCGACTGGGTGGAAAGCCATACCGCGCTGGTTGAGCATTTTGACGGACGACTGGAGCTGGTGCACTGGAACCCCAGCCTGGGCCAGCCTCACGGTACGGCGATGAAGGCGCTCAGCGCTTGAGTTCAACAGCTATTGATAAAGTGGAACCCATCGGTCGAAAATCGACTTGTCATGCATTTGTCATCAAAAGGCAGGCCTCGGTATGAATAATGTTGGCGACCTGTTCCTGCCCTGCCGGCATGCTTGTCTGAGGTTTTTGCTTGTCCATCTCCGCTACGCCACTCCCATCCGAACCTGCCGTGCCTGATTCGGCGCAGCCCTTCCCATTGCTGGATCGCGATCACAGCATCCTGGCCTTCAATGACCGCGTCATGGACTGGGCCCGCCGCAGCGATGTGCCGCTGCTGGAGCGGCTTCGTTTTCTGTGCATCGTCTCGTCCAACCTCGACGAATTCTTCGAGGTGCGTGTGGCCCCGCACCTGATTGCCCTGCAATTGCGCGACCCCCGTGGCACCTACAGCAGCAACTCCTTCGAAGCCTTGGCCGTGCGCGCCCATGATCTGGTCGAGCGGCAGTACAAGGTCTACAACGACCAGTTGATTCCCGCCCTGGGGCGTCTGGGCATCCGCATCGTGTCGCATGGCGAGCGCAATGCCGAGCAGCGTCGCTGGGTGCACGACTATTTCGAGCGCGAGGTGCGCCCCCTGCTGGTGCCCGTTGGGCTGGACCCGGCGCACCCCTTTCCCCAGGTGGCCAACAAGTCGCTCAATTTCATCGTGCGCCTGCGCGGCCAGGATGCCTTTGGCCGCGAGAACGAGGTGGCCATCGTCAAGGTGCCCCGCGTGTTGCCCCGCGTCATCCGCATGCCGGCCCGGGTGTCGGGCAAGGGGGTCAGCTTCGTCAGCCTGTCCAGTGTCATCCGCGCGCATCTGCACGACCTGTTCGCCGGGCGCGAGGTGACCGAGTTCTCGCAATTCCGGGTCACGCGCCACTCTGATCTGGCCTTTGACGAAGAAGATGTGCGCGACCTGCGCGCCGCGCTGCGCCAGGGCCTGGAGCACCGCAACTACGGCCAGGCCGTGCGCCTGGAGGTTTCGGCGGGCTGCTCCAAGTTCCTGTCCGACTTTCTGTTGTCCCAGTTCAGCCTGCCCGTCGGTGCGCTGTACCGTGTGCACGGCCCGGTCAATCTGGTGCGCCTGACCCAGCTGATCGATCTGATGAACGAGCCCTCGCTGCTTTTTCCGGCCTGGAAGGCCGCGCTGCCGCGGCAGTTGCAGCAAGGCACTTCGATCTTCGAGCAGGTGGCGCAGCGCGATGTGCTGATCCACCAGCCCTTTGAGAGCTTTGATGGCGTGCTGGGCTTTCTGCGCGAGGCCGTCAACGACCCGCAGGTGTTGGCCATCAAGCAGACCATCTACCGCACCGGGTCGGATTCGGAGCTGATGGAGCTGTTGCGCGAAGGCGTGCGCCGCGGCAAGGAAGTCACGGCCGTGGTCGAGCTCAAGGCCCGTTTCGACGAAGAAGCCAACATCAACTGGGCCGAGGCACTCGAGTCCATCGGTGCCCAGGTGGTGTACGGTGTGGTCGGCCTGAAGACCCACGCCAAGATGCTGCTCGTGACCCGCCGCGAAGGCCGTGTGCTGCGCCGCTATGGACACCTCTCTACCGGCAACTACAACCCGCGCACCGCGCGCCTCTACACCGACCTGAGCTGCCTCACGGCCAATCCGGACCTGACCGCTGAAATGGACCTGGTGTTCTCTCACCTGGCCAGCCAGAACCGCCTGCCGCGCCTCAAGCACCTGTGGGTGGCCCCATTCCATCTGCATGCCAAGACCCTGGAGGCCATCCGCCAGGTGGGCCTGGCGGCCGAGCGGGGTGAGGGCGGCCGCATCGTGGCCAAGATGAATGCGCTGACCGACGAGCCCCTGATCCGTGCCTTGATCGAGGCCGGCCAGCGGGGCGCCCGCATCGATCTGATCATCCGGGGCGCCTGCATGTTGCCTGCCGGTGTGCCGGGGCAGACCGACAACATCCGGGTTCGCTCCATCATCGGGCGCTTTCTCGAGCACTCACGCGTCTTTTATTACCGCATGGGCGATCAGGAGCAGCTCTACCTGTCCAGTGCCGACTGGATGAACCGCAATATGCTGCGCCGGGTGGAAGTGTCCTGGCCCGTCAACGACCCCGAACTGCGCCAGCGCATCATCGACGAATGCCTGGTGGGCTACCTGTGTGACGACCGCGATGCCTGGACCTTGGGTGCCGACGGTGTCTACCAGCGGGTAGAGCCTGCGGGCGAGGTGGCCCACGGCGTTCAGCAAGCCTTGATGGACCGCTACGGCAGCGACCCCAAACCCAAGAAAACCTGACCTGGAGTTTTGCCCCCATGGACCTGATCTTGTGGCGACATGCCGAAGCTGAAGAAGACGATGCCGGGGCCATGGAAGACCTGGCCCGCAACCTGACCCCCAAGGGGGAAAAGCAGGCCATGCGCATGGCGGCCTGGCTGGATCGTCAGCTGCCCGAGGGCCTGAGGGTGTTGTGCAGCCCGGCCCGGCGCACGGAGCAGACGGCCCTGGCGCTGGGGCGCAAGTACAAACTGCGCGCCGAACTGTTGCCCGGTGGGCAGGTGTCGGACCTGCTGGAACTGGTGCAGTGGCCACGCCAGCGGGGGGCGGTGCTGGTGATCGGCCATCAGCCCATGCTGGGGCAGACGGTGGCTCAGCTGCTGGGCTTGGCGGAAGGCGAGTGCTCGGTGCGCAAGGGGGCGGTCTGGTGGCTGCGCCACCGCGAGCGCCAGGGTGAATCCCAGACGGTGGTCGTCACCGTCCAGGTTCCCGAGTTGCTGTGAACGCCGGCCCCCGACTGGGCGCGGGGGCGGTGTCCTGATCAGGCCTTGCCGGCCTTCTTGGGGGCGGCAGCGGCCGGCTTGTCGGCGGCGGGGCGACCCGTCTTGATCGAAGGGATGGCCTTCAAGGCCTTCAGGAAGGCATCCTGACCCAGGCCAGCCAGCAGACGCACGCCAGCGCGTAGGATCTCGCTCTTCTTGGGGCTGTGGGCCAGCAGGTGGGCGCGTTGCTTGAGCTCGGCCAGCACGTCGTACTCATCCTTGGGGATGGTGAAGCTGTCACGCACCAGCTTGGCCTTCTTGGCCTTCACTTCGGGCTCGGCAGCCTTCTTGGGCTTGCTTTCCTTGATCTTCTTGGGGGCTTCGACCTTCGCCTTGGCGGGGGCGGGCACGGGGGCGGCGACAGCCACCGGGGCGGCCTTGGGCTTGGCGACAGGCTTGCTCACGGCCTTCTTGGGGGTGGGGCTGGCCTTGGCGGCTTTGGTGTCCTTGGCGGGGGCCTTGGCTTGGGTGGGCGCCTTGGCCTTGGCGGGCTTTGCAGGTGCCGCGGCCTTCGCAGGGGCTGCTGCCTTGACCGGGGCGGCGGCCTTCACGGCTGCGGTCGCCACCGCCTTGGGGGCGGGCTTGGCGGCCGGCTTTTCAGCGGCCTTGGTCAGCGGGGTGCTGGCAGGGGCGGCCGCCGTCACGGGCGTGGCGACCACGGGGGGGGGCACTGGGGTTGTCGGGGTGTCTTTCTTGTCGCTGGTGCTGGTCATCAAAATTCCTTGAGTGAATCGGTATAAACAGTATATACGGTTTAATTTGATGTCTGTATGGTCGTGCTGGCGCCAGTCGGGTGCCTGCGCCCGAGATGAAAAAACCCCCGGTCACCGCAAGGTGCCGGGGGCTGGCAGGCTGGAGCAGGGCGCTCAGGACACCAGCAGATCCAGTGACCAGGGCGTCTTCTGCCAGGCGATCGCTTCCTCGCGCAGCAGGTGGGCCGATTGCGGGAATTGCTGGCACCAGGCCTGGCTCACGTGCAGGGTGTAGGCCGTGCCGTCGCAGGCCAGCTGCAGCGGGGCCAGGTCAGGGTTGCGTCGGGCGTGGCACAGGGCGATGGCGAGTCGCAGGCAGAGCAACTGGGCCACGAAAGCCGCATCGCTGAAGTCGGCCTCGAGCTTGCGCAGCTTGCCGCGGTGGCCCAGGATCAGCAGGCTGAGCCGGTGCAGTTCGGGCAGGGCGAAGCCGGGTGCGTCGGTGTTGTCGAGGATGTAGGCGCCGTGCCGGTGGTAGTCGCTGTGCGAGATCTGGATGCCGATCTCGTGCAGGCTGGCGGCCCAGGCGAGCTTGCGTTCAGCGCGCTCGTCGATGGGGCTTTCGACCTGGCGGTAAAGCGTCAAGGCGGCATCGCGCACCCGTTCTGCCTGGGCCTGGTCAACCTGAAAGCGCTCGCACAGCGAGACCACGGTGGTGGCCCGTAAATCGGTGTGCGGTTGCTCACGATCCAGCAGGTCGTACAGCACGCCCTGGCGCAGGGCGCCTTGGGCCACGTGCATCTCATCGATGCCCAGCAGGTCGAAGATGGCCGTCAGCACGCTGACCCCGCCACCGATCACGGCGCGCCGGTCGTCCTTCAGGCCTTCCATGCGCACGCGCTCGGCGCTCTGGGCGCGCAGCAGTCGCTCCTTGAGCCAGTGCAGGGCGCTGCGGCTGATCACGCCGCTGGGTTCGCCGGCGGCGGCCAGGATGTCGGCCACCGCGCCCACGGTGCCGGACGAGCCGTAGGCAATGTCCCAGCTGTCGCGGCGGTAGCTGTCCAGGGCTTCGTCGAGCACGGCCTTGGCTGCGATCTCGGCGGTCATGAAGGCCTGTTGGGTGAACAGCCCCTGCGGAAAATACTTCATCGACCACGCCACGCTGCCCACGCGGTACGAGGCCATCACCTGGGCGTTGTATTGCTGGCCCAGGATCATTTCGGTGGAGCGTCCGCCGATGTCGATCACCAGGCGGCGTTCATCCGACTGGGGCAGCAGGCGCGCCACGCCCTGGTAGATCAGCCGAGCTTCCTCGGGGCCCGAGATCACATCGATCGGAAAGCCCAGGATCTCGGTGGCTCGGGCCAGAAAATCGTCCCGGTTGCGGGCTTCGCGCAGGGTCTGGGTGGCCACGGCACGAACCTGCGTGCGCGGAAACCCGGCCAGGCGCTCGGCAAAACGGGCCAGGCAATCCCAGCCTCTTTGCATGGCATCGGCGCGCAGGCGGCGTTCTTCGTCCAGGCCACTGCCCTGGCGCACGGTTTCCTTGAGGTATTCGCTGCGCTGGATCTGGCCATGTTGCAGGCGGCCGATTTCAAGTCTGAAGCTGTTCGACCCCAGGTCGACAGCGGCGATGAGTGTTCCGTTTTGCATTTGATGGCAGCGCTTGGGGCCGGTCACTCTGCGGCGGCAGGGGAGTGGGTCGCCGCTTGCGTACTGGGCTGTGAAAGGGGGGGCGTTCGGGTTCCGGGATCCGCTGAGGCAAGTTCACTGGTGGCCGGATGGCCGCCTGTGCGAAGGCCGTGCCCGACAGCAGCAATTGTGGCCGCGACCGACGGGGCACCGACCGACTGCCCCGTATTTTTCATGCGTTTTGCAGTCTAGAAGCCGTTTGTGACAGTTGGGTGACGGAATTTCAGGCAATTGTGACAAAAAACTGGCGTTTTCCGCTGCATTGAGGGCTGTCACGCAATTGTCATCAAGGCCCACTACAGTCCAGTCAACTCCCTAACCCACCAAGGTGAATTGATATGACCTGGACGATTCGTATGGCCGTTGCCGGCGCTGTGGCCGCTTTGCTCTCCCCCGTCAGCTGGGCTCAACAGGAGGCCACTGGCGCAGGTGCCAGCTTCCCCGCACCTCTGTATTCGAAGTGGGCTGCTGACTACAACAAGGCCACCGGCGTCAAGATCAACTACCAATCGGTGGGCTCGGGTGCCGGCATCCGCCAGATCGACGCCAAGACCGTCGACTTCGGTGCTTCCGATGCCCCGCTGACCGATGACGACCTCAAGGCCAAGGGTCTGGTGCAGTTCCCCACCGTGATTGGTGGCGTGGTGCCGGTGATCAACGTCAAGGGCTTGACCCCGGGCCAATTGAAGTTGACCGGTGCTGTGCTGGCTGACATCTACCTGGGCAAGATCACCCACTGGAATGACGCCGCCATCAAGTCGCTGAACGCTGGTCTGACCCTGCCGGATTCGCCGATCGCCGTGGTGCGTCGCGCCGATGGCTCGGGCACCAGCTTCATCTTCACCAACTACCTGAGCAAGGTCAGCCCCGAGTGGAAGAGCAAGGTCGGTGAAGGCACCGCCGTGAACTGGCCCACCGGCGCCGGTGGCAAGGGCAATGAAGGCGTGGCCGCCTTCCTGGGCCGTCTGCCTGACTCCATCGGCTACCTCGAGTACGCCTACGTCAAGCAGAACAAGCTCAACTACGTGCAAATGCAGAATGCTGCCGGTTCCTACGTGGCCCCGGACGATCTGACCTTCAAGGCCGCCGCTGCCGGCGCCACCTGGAGCAAGAGCTTCTACCAGATCCTGACCAACCAGCCTGGCAAGGATTCCTGGCCCATCACCGGTGCCACCTTCATCTTGATGCACAAGAAGCAGGACAAGCCGGCCCAGGCCACCACCGCCCTGAAGTTCTTTGACTGGGCCTACAAGAGTGGTGACAAGACCGCCATCGACCTGGACTACGTGCCCATGCCCGACAGCGTCAAGGAAGTGATCCTGAAATCCTGGGGTGAGATCCGCGAAGCTGCGGGCGACAAGCCGGTTGCCTTCAAGTGATTCCAGGCCTCTGACATCTGCTTCAGACCTGCTTTCAGGACTTTGTTGTGTCCACTACACTGCCGGTCAACCATGCCCCGCCCGCCTCGGTGGGGCGTGCTCAACCTATGACCACACCTCCTTCTCAACGCCCGCTGTTGTCGGGTGCCATGGCCGACCGCCTGTTTGGCTGGCTGGCCAAGGGCGCCGCCATCCTGACCCTGGGCCTTCTTTTCGGCATTTTGCTGTCGCTGGTTGTTGGCGCCTGGCCATCGATTGAAAAATACGGCCTGAGCTTTCTGGTGCGCAGCGTCTGGGATCCAGTCCAGTCCGACTTCGGCGGCCTGGTGATGATCTACGGCACGCTGGCCACCTCGCTGATCGCGCTGGCCATCGCCGTGCCGGTCAGCTTCGGCATTGCCCTGTTCCTGACCGAACTCTCGCCAGCCTGGCTCAAGCGCCCGTTGGGCACCGCCATCGAATTGCTGGCTGCCGTGCCCTCCATCGTGTATGGCATGTGGGGCCTGATGGTGTTCGGTCCCATCCTGGCGCGTTTTGTCCAGCAACCCCTGCAGGCCTTGCTGAAGGGCGTGCCGGTGCTGGGCTCCTTTGTTTCCGGCCCTCCGGTGGGCATCGGTATTTTGTCGGCCGGCATCATCCTGGCCATCATGATCATCCCCTTCATCGCTTCGGTGATGCGCGACGTGTTCGAAGTGACCCCGCCGCTGCTCAAGGAATCGGCCTACGGCCTGGGTTCCACCACCTGGGAGGTGGTTTGGAAGGTCGTGCTGCCCTATACCAAGACCGGTGTGCTGGGCGGCGTGATGCTGGGCCTGGGTCGGGCGCTGGGCGAGACCATGGCGGTCACGTTCGTGATCGGCAACATGAACCAGCTCAATTCGCTGAGCGTGTTCGAGGCAGCCAACAGCATCACCTCGGCGCTGGCCAACGAGTTTGCCGAAGCCGGTGAAGGCCTGCACCAGGCCTCGTTGATTTACCTGGGCCTGGTCTTGTTCTTCATCACCTTTGTGGTGCTGTCACTGTCCAAAGTGCTGCTCATGCGCCTCAAGAAGAACGAAGGAGCCCGCTCATGAACACCGCCGCTTCTTCCATCCTGGCTGAGCGCACGGCGCTTGCCGCGGTGCGCCAGGCGCGTTATGCCAGCCGCAAGCGCGTCAACACCATCGCCCTGGCCCTGTCGCTGGCGGCCATGGCCTTTGGCGTGTTCTGGCTGATCTGGATCCTGTGGGAAACCGTCCGCCTGGGCTTTGGCGGTCTGAGCGTGGCGCTGTTCACCCAGTCCACCCCGCCACCGAACGAGGTGGGTGGCATTGCCAACGCCATTTTCGGCTCGCTGGTCATGGTGGCCTTGTCCACCTTCATTGGCACGCCCATCGGCATCATGGCCGGCGTCTACCTGGCAGAGTACGACACCAAGAGCTGGCTGGCATCGACCACGCGTTTCGTCAACGACATCCTGTTGTCGGCGCCCAGCATTGTGATCGGCCTGTTCGTCTACGCCATCGTGGTGGCCCGCTTCAAGAGCTTCTCGGGCTGGGCCGGCGTCATCGCCCTCGCACTGATCGTGATCCCGGTGGTCATTCGCACCACCGAGAACATGCTCACGCTGGTGCCTTCGGCGCTGCGCGAGGCCGCCTACGCTCTGGGCACCCCCAAGTGGAAGGTGATCATCATGATCACGCTGCGTGCCGCCAAGTCGGGGGTGATCACCGGGGTTCTGCTGGCCGTGGCCCGCATCTCGGGCGAGACCGCACCCTTGCTGTTCACGGCGCTGAACAACCAATTCTGGAACTCGGACCTGTCCAAACCCATGGCCAGCCTGCCGGTGACCATCTTCAAATTTGCGATGAGCCCGTACGAAAACTGGCAACAACTGGCCTGGGCAGGTGTGTTCCTGATCACCCTGGCCGTGCTGGGGCTCAACATCCTGGCGCGTGTGCTGACCCGTCAGAAGTAAAGGCAAGGATTTTTCATGACCACATTCACCGTGCCCGACCAGCAAGCCAAGATTGCAGTGCGCAACCTGAACTTCTACTACGGCAAATTCCATGCCCTCAAAGGCATCAATCTGAACATCCCCGAGAAGAAGGTCACCGCCTTCATCGGCCCCTCGGGTTGTGGCAAATCGACCCTGCTGCGCACCTTCAACCGCATGTACGAGCTCTATCCCGAGCAACGTGCCGAAGGCGAAATCGTGCTGGATGGCGAGAACCTGCTCACCTCCAAGCAGGACGTGGCCCTGATCCGGGCCAAGGTCGGCATGGTTTTTCAGAAGCCCACCCCCTTTCCGATGTCGATCTATGACAACATCGCCTTCGGTGTGAAGCTGTTCGAGAACCTCAGCGCCACCGACATGGACGATCGCGTCGAATGGGCTCTGCGCAAGGCCGCACTCTGGACCGAGGTGAAGGACAAGCTCAACCAGAGCGGTTCCGGCCTGTCGGGCGGTCAGCAGCAACGTCTGTGCATCGCCCGTGGCATCGCCATCAAGCCCGAGGTGCTGCTGCTTGACGAGCCCTGCTCGGCACTCGATCCGATCTCCACGGCCAAGGTGGAAGAGCTGATCGCCGAGCTGAAAGACGACTACACCGTGGTCATCGTGACCCACAACATGCAGCAGGCGGCACGCTGCAGCGACTACACCGCCTACATGTACCTGGGCGATCTGGTCGAGTTCGGCGAGACAGAACAAATGTTCTTCAAGCCCACCCGCAAGGAAACAGAAGACTACATCACAGGCCGTTTCGGTTGAGGAGGGCAGCATGCCGGACAAACATCTTTCCACCCAGTTCGACAGTGATCTCAACGGCGTTTCGTCGCGGGTCATGGAACTGGGCGGCCTGGTTGAATCCCAGATCCACCAAGCCATCTACTCGCTGTCGAACTTCAGCACCGAGGCCGCGGCCCAGGTGATCGACATCGAACAACGCGTCAACGCCATGGAGATCGAGATCGACCGCGATCTGGCCTCCATCATCGCGCGGCGCCAGCCCACGGCACGCGATCTGCGCCTGCTCTTGGCCATCTCCAAGACCACCGCCAACCTCGAGCGCGTGGGCGACGAGGCCAGCAAGATCGCCCGCATGGTCAAGTCGATCATCGAAAGCGGTTCGGCCCGCCAGCTGCCTTCCACCGATCTGCGTGTGGCGGCTGACCTGGCTGCCGGCCTGCTGCGCAAGGCGCTCGACGCCTTTGCCCGGCTTGACACCAGCACGGCGGTGGCCATCCTCAAGGAAGATGACCTGATCGATCGCGAGTTCGACGGTTTTGTGCGCAAACTCATCACCTACATGATGGAAGACCCGCGCACCATTTCGCCCAGCCTGGACCTGCTGTTCCTGGCCAAGGCGATCGAGCGCATCGGTGACCATGCCAAGAACATTGCCGAGTTCATCATCTATGTTGTCAAGGGCACGGATGTGCGCCACGCGTCCATCGACGACGTGGAGTCCGCCCTCCGGTGATCTGCCATGAAGAAGCTGCCCCATATCCTGATCGTTGAAGACGAGCCAGCGATTGCCGAGCTGATCGCGGTCAACCTGCGCCACAACGGCTTCCAGCCGGTGTGGGCAGAAGACGGCATCTCGGCCCAGCGCGAGCTGGACGCCGTGCTGCCCGATGTGATCCTGCTCGACTGGATGCTGCCTGGCCAGAGTGGCGTGGCTTTGGCGCGCAAATGGCGTGCCGATGCCCGCACCAAGGGTGTGCCCATCCTGATGCTGACCGCGCGTGGCGATGAGACCGACAAGGTGGCCGGCCTCGACGCCGGTGCCGATGACTACATCACCAAGCCCTTCTCGACCCAGGAGCTGCTGGCACGCATCCGTGCCGTGCTGCGCCGCCGGGCCCCGGAGCAGGTGTCTGACACGGTCACCATTGGTGAGCTGGTGCTCGACGCGGCCACCTACCGGGTCACGTTTGCGGGCCAGCCACTCAAGGTCGGCCCCACCGAGTTCAAGCTGCTGCACTACCTCATGAAGCATTCCGAGCGCGTGCACAGCCGCTCGCAACTGCTGGACAAGGTGTGGGGCGACCACGTGTTCATCGAAGAGCGCACGGTCGACGTGCACGTCAAACGCCTGCGCGAGGCCCTGGGCGGCGCCGGCACCATGGTCGAGACCGTGCGTGGCGCGGGCTACCGGCTCACCGGACAGCCCCAGGTGGCGGTGTCCGTCCCTGTCACTGTGTCCACTTCTGCGGCGGCTTCTGCTTGACGGCCTGAGCGGCCCGGGCCCTTTTCATGACATTCCGGTTTTTGACTTTTGCCGGGGCCCAATTCTTGGCGGTCCTGGCAGGGTGGTCGCTGGGCGACGCCCTGGGGGGGCTGGTGGCCTTGCTGCTGGGCACCTGGTTGTGGTTTTTGTTTGATCTGTGGCGCGGCCTGCGGGTGCGCCGCTGGTTGCGCAAGGGGCAGCTGGCCGATGCGCCCGCGATGGGCGGCTTGTGGGGTGAGGTCGCCGACCGGGCCCGGCGCATGCTGCGCCAACTGGTCAAAAAGGCCGAAGACAGCGAAGCCCGCTTGCAGGAGTTCCTGCTGGCCATCCAGGCCTCGCCCAATGGCGTGGTGCTGCTCGACCCCGAGGGCCACATCGAATGGTGCAACCAGACGGCGGCCCAGCATTTCGGTTTCGACCCCAACCGGGATCTGATGCAGTCCATCGGCAACCTGTTGCGTGAGCCGGTGTTTGCGGCCTACTACGCTTCGCGCGACTACAGCCACGACATCGTGATGAATGGCCGCGGCAGCACTCTGTCGCGCCCGGTGCGCCTGTCAGTGCACCTGCATGGCTACGGCGAGGGCCGTCGCCTGCTGCTCTCGCGTGACATCACCGCGCTGGACCAGGCCGATGCCATGCGGCGCGACTTTGTGGCCAACGTGTCGCATGAGATCCGCACCCCGCTGACGGTGCTGTCGGGCTTCATCGAAACCCTGCAGACCCTGAACCTCGAAGACCACGAACGCCAGCATTACCTGAACCTGATGTCCCAACAGGCCAGCCGCATGCAGACCGTGGTCAGCGATCTGCTCACACTGTCACGCCTGGAGGGCAGCCCCGCCCCGGGCCTGACCGAATGGGTGGGCGTGCAGGGGCTGCTCATGCATTGCGAGCAGGAATCCCAGGCCCTGTCGGGCGTGATCGGCAGCCACAGTGGGCGCCGGCATCAGATCCATTTCGACATCGAGGCGGCCCGTGGCGTCGACCTGGCCGGCTCGCACAACGAGCTGCAAAGCGCCTTGTCCAACCTGGTCAGCAATGCCGTGCGCTACACGCCAGGCGGCGGGAGCATCCAGGTCAGCTGGCACACCCTGCCAGACGGCCGTGCCGAGTTCGACGTCCGCGATTCGGGCCCGGGCATCGCGCCTGAGCACATTCCGCGCCTCACCGAGCGCTTTTACCGCGTCGACCGCAGCCGCTCGCGTGAAACCGGCGGCACTGGCCTGGGCCTGGCCATCGTCAAGCATGTGGTGCAGCGCCATGGGGCCCAGCTCAACATCGAAAGCACGCTGGGCGTGGGTTCGCGGTTTTCCATCGTGTTCCCGGCCAGCCGTTTGCGTCAGGCCGCACCGTCCCTCACGGGGCCGGCGCCATCGGCCGGTGCACAGCGCGCCAAAGAAGTGGCATGAAGATGGCCGCCACCGCGGCCAGTGCCACGGTGCTGCCGGCCCAGAAGGCATCGGGCCGGGCCCAGGGTGCCCAACCGGCCAGGCCGCGGTAGGCCAGCCAGTAGCCGCCGCCCAGCCCGGCGCCCCACAACAGGGTGCTGTACACCACCAATGTCACCACCGTCACGCGGTAGCAACGCAGCACAAACACGCACACCGTCTGGGCCGCATCGAACAGGTGGTACAGCGCCACCCACACCAGCAAGGGCGCGGCCTGGCTGGCCACCTCGGCTTGCTGGGTGTAGAGCCGGGGCAGGCCGGCATGACCCAGCCACACCGCGGCTGAGCACAGCGTGGCCAGCCCCAGGGCCAGCAGCAAGCCGGTTCGGATCGCCTGCCGGGCGTGGGCCGGCTGGCGCGCCCCCAGCCAGTAGCTGGCGCGTGCGCTGGTGGCGATCGCGATCGACAGCGGCACCATGTACAGCACGGCCACCAGGTTGGCAGCAATCTGGTGGCTGGCCGCCGCGGTGGTGCCCAGTCGGGCCACGAACAGCGCCATCAGCGTGAAGGAGGTCACCTCGACCAGGATGGACAGACCGGCCGGCAGGCCCAGGCGCAGAAACTGCCCCAACTGCTGCCAGTCCGGCGGCTCGGGCCTTTGCCACAGGCGGTAGGGGTGGTACAGCGCCTGCCGGCTCAGCATCAGCGCGGCCAGGGCGGCCATCGCACCGTTCACCGCCAGGGTGGCCCAGGCGCAACCGGTGGCGCCCTGGGCCGCCACGCCGGCACCGCCCCAGGCCCACCACATCGACAGCGGCACCTTCAGCGCCAGCCCCGCCAACTGCAGCCAGGTGACCAGGCGCGGCAGGTGCAGCGCCTGGTTCAGCGTGCTGTAGACGCGAAACAGCAGCGCCGGCGGCAAAGCCAGGGCCAGCACCTGCAGGTAGTGGCCCACATCGGCGCGCAATTCATCGGGCACCCCGGTCCAGCGCAGCAAGGCCTCGGGCTGCACCAGCACGCCAATGCCCAGCACCGAAGCCACCGCACACAGGTACAGCGACTGGCGCACCGAACGCCCCAGCTCCAGCGGGCGCTCTGCGCCTTGCAGTTCGGCCCAGACCGGCAGCAGGGCCTGCAGCACGCCCATCAGGCCCACATAGACGCTGATGTACACGGCCGACCCCACCGCCAGCGCGGCCAGGGCTTCGGGCGAATGGCGACCCGCCACCAGGGTGTCGGTGACGCCGAAGGCCATCACCGCCAACTGGCCCGCCAGCACCGTGCCCGCATGGCGGGCAATCAGGCGCAACTCGCTCAAGCTCAGCTCCCGGCGCGCCGGTAGACCAGCACCGATTCGCGCTGTTCACCCTGGCGCCACACATTGGTCTCGTAGATCCAGTTCGGGCCGTCGTGGGTTTCCAGCCAGCCCACCAGCTGGTTGCGGTCCACCAGCAGCCAGTCGCAGCGGGGAGCCGGCCCGGTGGGCACCAGGCGCAGGTCGCCATGCACCTGAAAGGCCGCGGTCTGGTCAGGGCTCAGGCCGTAGACCTCGGCGCAGGTGGCGGTGCCCATCAGGGCCCGAGCCGATTGCACCATGCTGGCATAGCTCAGCGCGTAGTCGAGCAGGGGCAGCCACAGCGTCATCAGCAGAATCCAGCCCAGGGCTGCGCCGCCGGCGGGCAGCACCAGGCTTTTCCAGATCGCGGCGCGGTGGCGGCCGGCCCGCCACTTCACCAGCCACATCCAGGCGCCGGTGGCGGCCACCGCGCACAGCAGGGGGAACCACGACAGCTCAGGGCGGAAGCCGGGGGCCAGGCGCGCCACGTTGGCGGCTGGTTGGGCCGGAAAGCCGGTCTGCATGGCCAGCCACACCACCCAGATCACCAGGGCAGCGCTGGTGAAGAACAACAGCGTGAACCAGTCGATCAGTGCCCCCATGCTGCGGCTCAGGGTGGGCAGGGCGAAGGCGGCCAGGGTGGCCAGCGCGGGCAGGCCCAGCAACAGTGCCCGGTCGGCTGGCTGCGTGGTGAAGGTGATCATCACCGACACGGCCACGAAGCAGAGGGGCAGCCCCAGGTGCAGGGGCCACTGCCCGCTGCGCAGATGATGGCGCCAGCGCCACAGCGACCACAGCGCCAGTGGCCAGGCCGGCCAGGCAAACCACAGCAGCAGGCGGGCCAGACTGCGCGTCTCGCCAAAGCTGGGCCACACCAGGCGCCAGTGCGCGAGATCGAGCTGGTAAACCAGGGCGCCTACGGCGGCCGTCACACAGGCGGCGGCCAGCGAGGCCTCGCGGGGCCAGCCCTGGCGTTGTCGGCCTTCGGTGTCGGCGTCGCTCTGCAGCCGGGTCAGGATGGCGCTGGCCGCTCCCAGCACCAGCGCCACGGTCGGCGCACCGCTCAGGGCCAGGCCCCCCAGGCCCAGCACCAGCGCGGCCAGGGGTGTCCAGCGCCGGTAGGGGCTGGCGGCCACCGCATAGAAGGCGAGTGTGGTGCAGGTGAGTTGGGCCAGGTAAGAGGTGACCTCGTGGCTGGGCCGGGCCAGGCCCAGGCAGGCCATCAGCGCCAGCAGGCCGCCATCGGCCAGGGCGCGGGCGTAATCATTGGGTCGGGCCTCGCCGCCGAAGGCAAAGGCCACGGGTTGGGCCCGCGGGCTGCGGGCCAGGTAGTACACCCCGTACCAGGTGGCCACCAGGGTCAGGGCCAGCATGGCCATGAAGGGCAGTCGGGTGACCAGCTCGGGGGCCCAGCTGGCCGGCGCCAGTTGCAGCATCCAGGCCCCGATCCAGTAGGCCAGCAGGCCGTCGTTCTCGGGTGCCAGCCCGGCCAGGGTGGGTTGCATCCAGCGGGTGTGGCCGGCGGCCATTTCCAGCATGTAGCCCAGCTCGGCGATGTCGGCGCCCTTCCAGGGCGCACGGCCCCAGAAGCCGGCCAGCACATAGGCGGCACACAGGCCGATCAGGGCCCAGCGGGGCAGGCGACGGACAGCGCTTTGGGCAACGATGGCGGGTGAGGTCGAGTTCAAGGTGCGGGTCTGGGTGAGGCAGGGCAACCGGGCCGCCCGGTGCGCGGGCAAAAACGCAGCGGGCAAGAAAAAAGGCAGCTCGGGGACCGGGCTGCCTTTTTAGCAGAAGTCGAAGCGGCAAAAGCGGCACAAGCCGCCGCCATTGACTTACTTGCTGGCGGTGGCCAGCTTGCCGAAACGGTTGCGGAAGCGTTCGACGCGACCACCCATGTTGTCCACCGACTTTTGGGTGCCGGTGTAGAAGGGGTGGGATTCGCTGGAGGTGTCCAGCTTGAACAGGGGCAGTTCGCGACCGTCTTCGGTCTTGCCCATTTCCTTGGTGTTCACGCAGGAACGGGTCACAAACTTGAAACCGTTGGAGAGGTCCACAAACAGGACTTCGCGGTAGTTCGGGTGAATGCCTTCTTTGGCCATGGTCTTACCTTTTAGGAAGTTGCGAGAGCCACTGCACAAACCACTGCACAGCACTTTTCGCCAAAAGCCCTCGATTATCCCATTTTTCTGACAGGCGGCTCAAGGCATTTCTGCCCCCAGCCCGATTTATATCGGTTCCACCCCGCACCAGTTCACCAGGTAATGGGCCAATGTCAGGGTCACCCGGCGCATGCTGGCCAGTGAAACGGCCTCGTCGATGCCATGGATGTCGCGCGCCAGCGGGCCGTAGTTGGTGACCGGGATGTCGGTCATCAGGCTGAAGTGGCGCCCGTCGGTGGTCGCGGTGCAGGCCAGGCGCTCGGCATCGCGGCCGTTCACTGCCCGGTGGGCCTGGGCCAGGGCTTGCATGGCCGGGTGCTCCAGGTCGTACACGCAGCCTGGCGAGCGGTGGCCCCGGGTGCTGATCTCGACCTGCAGGGCCGGGTTCAGGGCCTGGGCCTTGGCGCGCAGGCGCTGGCTGATCTGGGCCACTGCCGCATCGGGCTCGGTGCCCGGGTAGTAGCTGCAGCGCAGGCCCAGCGTGCAGGTGCAGGGCACGGAAGAGTTCCATTCGCCCCCCTCGATGCGCCCCAGGTTGAAGTTGATCGGGTGGGCCACGTCGCGGAAGGCCGGGTGGCGGTTCTCGGGTGCGTTCCACTCGGCTTCCAGCAGCTTCAGGTCGGCCATCAGTTCGTGGGCCGCCTCGATCGGGTTCAGGCCCTGGCCCATGTAGGCCACATGGGCTGGCCGCCCGGTCAGGGTGACGAACAGCCAGCTCACACCGACCTGGGCCGCCATCAGGGTTTCGGCAAAGGGCTCGGGGATGATCACCGCGTCAAAGTCGCTCAGGCGGGCCCGGGCCAGGGTGTTCTGCAGGGCATGCACCGTGGCCAGGGTGCCGTTGCCGGTGTTTTCTTCGTCCAGCACGGCATTGAAACCCACCACCCCGGCCGGTTGCAGGCCGAGCAGACGCAGGGCCTTGAACGCCATCAGAGCGCACACGATGCCGCCCTTCATGTCGCCCGCGCCCCGGCCGAACAGCCAGTCGTCCTTCACATGGGGCTCGAAGGGCGGTGCGCTCCAGAGCTGTTCGGGCCCGGTGGGCACCACGTCCAGGTGCCCGTTGAACAGCACCGAGCGGCCTCCTCCCTCTTTGGGCAGGTGGCGTGCCAGCAGGTTGTGCCGCCCGCCATCCGAATCGCAGGGGCAGGAGAACATCGGTGAGCTGCGGATGCGATCGCTGTCGAGCACGATGCGTTCGCAGTCCAGGCCCAGCGCCTGCAGCCGGGCTTCCAGAAAATCGGCCGCCGGCTGTTCGGCCCCCGAGGGGCTGCGCGCGGCCACGAAGGCGCTCAGGGTGTCGATCATCTCGGCATCCAGCTGGGCCACGGCCTGTTGCAAGCGGGCTGCGTCGGGGGTGGGGTGCATGGTCATTCCTTGGGCTGATGAAGGGGGAAACAGATGAATAGGGTTCGGCCCGGCAGGGCACAGGCGGGCCGGCGAGAGGCCTGGGGGGTATGCTGCGGCGCATGTTCAACCCCGTGCAGGACCTGTCTGACATGAACGAACTCTGGCGTCTTTCGGCCACCGAACTGGCCGCCCTGATCCGAACCCGGCGCGTCAGCGCCACCGAGGTGGCCCAGGCCGCACTGGTGCGGCTGGAGGCGGTCAACCCGGCCCTCAACGCGGTGGTCGAGCACCGGCCTGAACAGGTGCTGTCCCAGGCGGCCGGCGTGGATGCGGCGCTGGCCCGTGGCGAGGCCCTGGGCCCGCTGGCCGGTGTGCCGGTGACCACCAAGGTGAATGTCGATCAGCAAGGTTTTGCCACCACCAACGGCCTGCGCGCCCAGCAAGACTGGGTGGCGCAACACAACAGCCCGGTGGTCGACAACTTGGTGCGGGGCGGCGCGGTGCTGCTGGGGCGCACCAACACCCCGGCCTTCAGCTACCGCTGGTTCACCAGCAACCTGCTGCATGGCCGCACCCTCAACCCGCGCGACCCCCGTCTCACGCCCGGGGGCTCGTCGGGCGGCGCCGGGGCGGCCGTGGCGGCCGGCATCGGGGCCCTGGCCCACGGCACCGACATCGCCGGCTCGGTGCGCTACCCGGCCTATGCCTGTGGCGTGCACGGGCTGCGGCCCTCGCTGGGGCGCATTCCGGCCTACAACGCCAGCTCGCCCGAGCGGGGCATCGGCCCGCAGCTGATGGCCGCCTCGGGCCCGCTGGCCCGCAGCGTGGCCGATCTGCGCCTGGCCCTGCAGGTGATGTCGGCTGCCGACGCGCGCGATCCCTGGTGGGTGCCAGCGCCGCTGCAAGGCCCCGAGGTGCCGAAGCGGGTGGCGCTGTGCCTGCGCCCCGAGGGCATGGCCACCTGCCCCGAGGGCGTGGCTGCCTTGCTCGACGCGGCGCGCCGCCTGCGTGACGCCGGCTGGCAGGTGGAGGAGGTCGATCAGCTGCCCCCCCTGCGCGAGGCCGTGGAACTGCAAAAACGCCTCTGGATCGGCGACGGCTATGCCGCGCAATGGGCCGCTGCCCAGCGCGAGGGCGACCCCGGCGCACTGGCCGCCCTGGCCGGCCAGCGCACGCTGGCCGAGCGCCTGGACGCCAACAGCCTGCCGGCCACGCTCACCCGCCGTGCCACCCTGGTGCGCGAGTGGCACCTGTTCTTCGAGCGTTATCCGGTGCTGCTGCTGCCCGTCAGTGCCGAACTGCCCTTTGAAAACGACCTGGACCTGCAGGGCGAGGCCGCCTACGCCCGGGTCTGGGAGGCCCAGATGACCCAGATCGGCCTGCCCCTGATGGGCCTGCCCGGCCTCACCGTGACCACCGGCCTGGTGGGCCGCACCCCGGTGGGCGTGCAGCTCACGGCGGCCCGCTTCCGCGAAGACCTGTGCCTGGCTGCGGGCGAGGCCATCGAGGCCGGCGGCGTGCCGGCCATGCCGATCGATCCGGTATCGGCCTGAGCCCTGGCCGGGCACGGCGCTGTTCATGCGGCAGCGCTCAGCACCGCGTCCAGCCGCTCGACCAGTTCGTCGGCGTTGGCCCGCGAAAACACCAGGGGGGGGCGGATCTTCAGGCAGTTGGCCTGCGGGCCTGAGGCGCTGAGCAGCACCCCGGCGCGGCGCATGCCGTTCACCACCCGGGCGGCCAGCGCGCCATCGGCCTGCCGACTGGCGCGGTCATTCACCAGCTCCACGCTCACGAACAGGCCGGCCCCCCGCACATCGCCCACCGCCTCATGGCGGTCGGCCAGTGACTGCAGGCCATCGCGCAGGTACTGGCCCACGGCCAGGGCGTTGGCCTGCAGCGCCTCCTGCTCGATCACATCGAGCACGGCGCTGGCCACCGCCATCGACACCGGGTTGCCCCCAAAGGTGTTGAAGTAGCGGCACTCGCGCCCGAAGGCGGCCAGCACCTCGGGCCGCACGGCCAGGCCCGCCACCGGGTGCCCATTGCCCATGGGCTTGCCCAGGGTCACGATGTCGGGCACCAGGCCGTGGCGCTCAAAGCCCCAGAAGGCCTCACCGGTGCGGCCGAAGCCGGGCTGCACTTCGTCCGCGATGAACAGGCCGCCGGCTTCGCGCATGGCTTGCACGGCCGGCTGCAGAAAGCCCGCCGGGTCGGTGCACAGGCCGTCGCTGGAGAACACGGTGTCCACCAGCAGGGCAGCGGGCTGCAGGCCCTGGGCCTGCAAATCGGTGATGGCGGCACGCACATCGCGGGCCAGGCGCTGGCCGAGTTCGGCCGCGGGCTCACGGTAGCTGTCGGGCGCGGCCACGGTGCGCACCGCAGCGCCCAGCTTCATGCCCGCACCCAGCGAGGGCGAGGCCTCGGCCAGCACCGTGGTCACACCGTGGTAGGCCCAGCGGGTGATGACCACGCCCTGCGCCCCGGTGCGGGCGCGTGCGATGCGCAGCGCCAGGTCGTTGGCTTCGCTGCCGGTGCAGGTGAACATGGCCTGGCCCAGCTCGCGGGGCAGGTGGCCCAGCAGGCGCTCGGCGTAGTCGAGCACGCCTTCGTGCAGGTAGCGGGTGTGGGTGTTGAGCTGGGCGGCCTGTTGGGCCAGAGCCTGCACCACGCGAGGGTGGGCGTGGCCCACGCTGGCCACGTTGTTGTAGGCGTCGAGGTAACGCCGGCCCTGGGCGTCGTACAGCGACACGCCTTCGCCGCGCACCAGGTGCAGCGGCTCTTCGTAGAAAAGGCGGTAGGCCGGGCCCAGCAGGCGGGCGCGGCGTTCGAGCAGGGCGGTGGTGTCGGGTGGGCTGGAGGGCGAGTTGGAGGGAGTGTGCATGGTGAAGGCTTTCAGCGGCAGGCTTGCTGAAGTGCGGCTTCAGCCTGGGCCGGGGTGGCGGAGTCCAGGGCCTGCAGGCGGGCCCAGGAGATGGCGTTGTTGCGCAGCAGGTAGGGCGCGTTGTCGGGCTGGCGCGCGGCCCGCCAGCCGCTGATGGCCACCACCATCACCAGGCGGGCCCGAACCAGATCGGTCAGCAGTTGCAGCTCCAGGGCCTGCAGCGGCCATTCGGCGTGGTAGGCCGCCGCAAAGCCTGCGATGGCGGCCAGCGCCCCGGCTGCGCCCCCCTCGCCGCGCTCGTCGAGCTGGTAAGAGGCCGCCACGGCCAGCTCGTTCACGCGCGGCGCCATCACCAGGTCGCCAAAGTCGAGGATGCCACTGACCTGATCGGTGTGTTGCGCATCGACCAGCAGGTTGTACAGGTTGAAGTCGTTGTGGATGGCCTGGCGCGGCAGGGCGCCCAGCCGGGGCAGCACGCGCTCGACAAAACCATCGAGGGCCCGGTGGGCCAGGGCCTGGCGTGCCGGGTCGCTCACGTGCACCAGCAAGCCGCGCACCAGGTCGGCCCGCTGGATGTCCCAGGGCAGGGCCTGCTCGCCGGCGGGGTGGCTGAAGTCGGCCAGGGCATGGTCCAGGCGGGCCAGCAGGCGGGCCACGTTCAGGCGCTGGGCCTCGGAGCGCGGGGCCTGCGGCATGGGCAGGCCCTCCAGGTAGCTGAACAGGCGCACCACGCGCGGCCCGCCCTCGGGCCAGGGCAGGGTGAGGCTGGGCTGGCCGCTCTGGGTGGGCAGCAGGCGCTGCACCGGCAGGTTGGGGGCCTGGCGGGCCAGGTGCAGCAGCACCTGGGTCTGAAAATCGGCCACCAGCGCACTTTCTTGCGGGTGCGAGATCTTCAGCATGCAGGCTGGCCCCTGCGCGGGGCGCACCAGAAAGTTGGCGTCGCGTTCCCCGCTGAGGGCCTGCAATTCAAACCCGTGCAGGCCATAGTGCTGGCTCAGCAGGCCGCGGGCCTCGTCCAGCGAGACCGGGGCGGGGGGCGCGCTCAGCAAGGCGGCGCCGGGCAGCAGGGCCGCGCTGTCGTGCGCCGACCGTTCCAGGGTGGAGGGCGGTGTGAGCGTGTTCATGTCACGCCACCGATTCAAAGCCGCGCAGCGCGCTCACCAGATTGGGCCCCAGGTCATCGCCCAGGTAGCCGCCCTCCTGCACCAGCACGGTGGGCAGGCCCAGGCGGGCGATCTCGGCCGTGATGCGGGCAAAGCCCGGGGTGCTGACGGCCAGCATGCGGTAGGGGTCGTGCTCGTGGGCGTCCAGCCCCAGGGCCACCACCAGGGCGCCGGGGGCGTAGGCCCGCACGTGGGTCAGGGCCTGGTGCAGGGTCTGCAGGTAGCCCTCATCGCCGGTGCCGCGGGGCAGCGGCAGGTTGATGTTGTAGCCCAGGCCCTCGCCCTCGCCGTGCTCGTGGGCGTGCCCCGTGAAATAGGGCGTGCACACATGGGGGTCGGCATGCAGCGAGATGGTCAGCACATCCTTGCGGCGCCAGAAGATGCCCTGGGTGCCGTTGCCATGGTGCACATCGATGTCCAGCACGGCCACCCGGGCATGGCGCTGGCGCAGGTGCTGGGCTGCAATCGCGCTGTTGTTGAGGTAGCAGAAGCCATTGGCCCGGTCGGTGTAGGCATGGTGGCCCGGGGGGCGGCACAGCGCGTACACGGCGCGCTCGCCGGCCAGCACCAGCTCGGCCGCGTGGGTGGCGCTGTGGGCGGCGGCGGTGGCGGCCTGCCAGGTGTGGCGGCCGATGCTGCAGGCGTTGTCGCCCATGTGGTAGCCGGCCTGGCCCACCAGGTGCTCGGGGTAGGTGAAGGGCTGGCCGGGGAAGGGGTAGACGTTGGGCATCACCTCGTCAGAGGCGTTTTCGAGCTGCTGCCAGCGTTCCCAGGCGGTTTCCAGAAAGTGCAGGTACTGCGGCGTGTGGATGGCGGCGCGCGGGCCGGGGCCATGGTCGTCCGGGGCCAGCACCGTGTGGCCTGCGCCCTGGGCCGCGGCCAGCAGCCGGGTGGCGCGTTCGGGTTGCTCGTTGCTGCGCTTGAGGCGGCCGCGCACGATGAACTGTTGCGGGTCGTGGCCCTGGTGCTGGTCGGAGTGGACGATCTTCATGGCGGTTGGAGGGTCAGGGTGGGTTGGGTGGCGCGGCGGTGGGCCCTTGCTGAGCACGCAGGAACAAGGCTTGCACGTGTTCCTGCCCTTCGATCAGGTGGTGGCGCAGGGCCTGTTCCGCGGCTGCGGCATCGCGCCGGCGCATGGCCTCGATCACCGGGCGGTGCGATTCGGCGATCAGGTTGGGGTCGCGGTAGCTGCCCTCGGTGAGGGCCAGGATCATGCGGATCTCGGTCTGCATGTTGCTGAACAGCCGGTGCAGGTAGGCGTTGCCCGAGATCTCGCAGATGCAGGCGTGGATGCCCAGGTCCAGGGCCACGCGCTCGGCCTGGCCCAGGTGCGGGGCCTGGGCCACCATGTGGTCGACGCGGGCCTGCAGCTGCGCCAGTTGCTCGTCGCTGGCCTGGCGGCAGGCCAGGCCGGTGGCCATGACCTCCAGCCCGATGCGCACCTGGAACAGGTCGTTGATCTGCTTCAGATCCAGGGTGCGCACCGTGAAGCCATAGCGCGGCCGGGCCACCAGCAGGCCCTGGCTCTCCAGGCGGCGGGCGGCCTCGCGCACCGGGGCACGGCTGACGCCCATCTGGCGGGCCAGTTCGGCCTCGACGATGCGCGCCCCGGGGGGCAGGCGGCCTTCGACGATGGCCTGCTGCAGCTGGGCTTCGACCACGGCCACCAGATCGGGCAGATCGATGGACGAAAAGCCGGGAGCAGCCGAGGGGGCGGCACGGGGTTCGGGTTGGGGGGCGGCGATGGGGTTCATGGTGTGGCGCGGCTTTGTCTCGATGAGGCCCATGTCGGGAACAACATGGGGGCCGATATGGGGGCCGATATCGGGGCCGTTACTTTAAGCGCCTCGGCAGTGCCAGATACACGCCAGCCGCGCCGATCAGGGCCATGCCCCCCAGCGCCAGGGCATCGGGTGGCCGCTGGAACCAGAAGGTGCTGATCAGCACCGCCAGCAGCAGCTGCAGGTAATTCATCGGGGCCAGCACCGAGGCCGACACGCGGCGGAAGGCGGCCAGCAGCAGCAACTGGGCGGCGCCGCTGACGAAGCCACCCGCCACCAGGACGGCCAGTTCGACCCCGCCCGGCCAGGCCACCGGGGCGCTGAACAGGGCCGGCAGGTTGGTCACCACCAGGCACATGGCGGCCATGTAGGCGTATTGAACGGGGGCCGGCACCAGGCCCGACAGGCGCCGCGTGAGCACCTGGAACAGGGCATAGCACACGGCGGCCAGCGCCATCAGCAGCGTGCCGGTGAGGGGCAGGGCGCCGCCCGGGCGCACGATCAGCAGCATGCCGGCAAAGCCGACCAGCACGGCCACCCATTGCACGCGGCCCACCTGCTCGCCCAACACCCAGGGCGACAGGGCCACCATGATCAGCGGGGCCGTGAAGTAGATCGCGGTGGCCTCGGCCAGCGGCATGCTGGCCAGGGCGGTCATGAAGCTGGTGGCCACGATGGCCAGCATGAGGCTGCGCAGGAACAGCAGCTTCTGGTGCGGCTGGCGCCATATCCGCCAGTCGCCATGCCGCCACAGCAGCACCGCGGCCATGCTGCCCACAGCCACGTAGCGGGTCAGGTTCATCAGCGTGGCCGGGTAGTGGGTCAGCATCTGCTTGGCAAAGGCGTCGTAGCAGGCAAAGGCCAGCAGGGCCGCCAGGAACAGCAGCATGCCCTGGCGTTGCTGGGTGGCCACGGGGGCCGCGCTCGCCGAGACCGCTGTAGGGGCCCGGGGCGGTGTGGCCGTGGCCGCAGGGGTGCCGGCGTCAGCCATGCAGGCCTTCCAGGAAGGCGCTGAGGCCGGGGCCGATGGCCTCGACCATGTAGCCGCCCTCTTGCACCACCACGGTGGGCAGGCCCAGGCGGCGCACCCGCCGGCCCACGTCGCGGTAGGCCTCGAAGTCGAGCCGCAGCACGCTGATCGGGTCGTCTTTGTAGGTGTCGAAGCCCAGGGCCAGCACCAGGGCGCGGGGGGCGTAGGCTAGCAGCGCGGCCTGGGCCGCGTCCAGGGCCCGCGCGAATTCGGCGTTGCCACTGCCGTGCGGCAGCGGCAGGTTCAGGTTGCAGCCGGTGCCGGGCCCGATGCCGCGCTCTTCGGCGTAGCCGGTGTAGAACGGAAAGTACTGGCTGGGGTCGGCGTGGGTGGAGACGGTCATCACCTCGGCGCGGTCGTAGAAGATGTTCTGCGTGCCGTCGCCATGGTGTGCGTCCACATCGAGCACGGCCACGCGGCCGAAGTGGCCCAGCAGGCGGGCGGCGGCGCAGGCGTTGTTGTTGACAAAGCAAAAGCCGCTGGCGCGGTCGCTGTGCGCGTGGTGGCCCGAAGGGCGGCACAGGGCGTAGGCGGCGGGGGCGCCTGCGATCACCGCATCGGCGGCGGCCACCGCGCTGTGCGCCGAGCGCAGGATGGAGCGCCAGCTGGGCGCGCCGATGGGGCAGGACAGATCGCCCAGGTAGTAGCCGGTCTGTGCCACCAGCGAGGGCGAGGGGCAGGGCCCGCGGCGCAGGCCACCACCCGGGCTGGGGTAGGGCCCCAGGTTGGGCAGCACTTCAATGCCGGGCTCGACGCCGGGGCGGCGCAAGGCCTGCCAGCGGTCCCAGGAGGTTTCCAGGTAGTCCAGGTAGTGCAGGGCGTGCACGGCGGCCAGGGGCTCGCGCCCCAGTTCGGCGGGCTCGTGCACCGGCACCCCGCAGGCCTGCAGCGCGGCCTGCAGGGCGCTGGCGCGGCTGGGCAGGTCGGCGGCGGGCATCAATCGGCCCAGGCGCATGAACTGCTGCGGCGTGTGCAGCATCTGGTCGGGCGAGAAGAAGGCTTGCATGGGGCACTCCGGGGGCTGGGGGCGTTTCTGGCGGCGCTGGAAGTACAGGCAGTTCGGGCAGTTCAGGTGGGCAGGCTGGCTTCGAACAGGTCGAAGGCCTGGTCCAAGCGGGCGAACAGGGTGTCGAGCTCGGCGGCACTGATGATCAGCGGCGGGCACAGGGCCACGGTGTCGCCCATGGCGCGCACGATCAGGCCCTGCTCCTGGGCCAGCTGGGCCAGGCGCGGGCCGGCCTTGAGGGCGGGGGCAAAGGGCTGGCGGCTGGCCTTGTCGGCCACCAGCTCGAGGGCGCCGATCAGGCCCACGCCACGGGCTTCGCCCACGCAGCGGCGCTGGCCGAACTGGCGCAGCCGGGCCTGGAAGCCGGGCGCGAGCGTGCGCACGTGCTCCAGGATGCCGTCGTCCTCGTACACCTGGAGGGTTTCGAGCGCGATGGCCGAGGCTACCGGGTGGCCCGAGTAGGTGTAGCCATGGCCGAAGGTGCCGATGCGCCCGCTGTTGGCAGCCAGGGCGGTGTGGATGGCGGGCGACACCATCACGGCCGAGATCGGCACATACCCTGAGGACAAGGCCTTGGCGCAGGTCAGGATGTCGGGCTGCAGGCCGAAGGTGGTCGAGCCGAACATGTTGCCGGTGCGGCCAAAGCCGCAGATCACCTCGTCGGCCACCAGCAGCACCTGGTACTTGCGCAGCACGGCCTGCACTTTCTCGAAGTAGGTTTCGGGCGGCACGATCACGCCGCCCGCGCCCATCACCGGCTCGGCAAAGAAGGCGGCCACGGTGTCGGGGCCTTCCTGCAGGATGCGCTGCTCCAGCGAATCGGCCAGGCGGGTGGCAAAGTCGGCCTCGCTTTCGCCCGGCAGGCCGTAGCGGTAGTGGTGCGGGCACTCGACATGGCCGATGCGGTCTATCGGCAGGTCAAAGTCCTGGTGGTTGGCGGGCAGGCCGCTGAGACTGGCCGCTGCCACCGTCACGCCGTGGTAGGCGCGCTGGCGCGCCAGGATCTTCTTCTTGCCGGGCTTGCCGATGGCGTTGTGGTAGTACCAGACCATCTTCACCGCGCTGTCGTTGGCCTCAGAGCCCGAGTTGGCAAAGAACACCCGGGCCATGGGCACCGGTGCCAGGGCCAGCAGCTTCTCGGCCAGTTGCGCCACCGCCGGGTTGGAGCGGTGGTTGAAGGTGTGGTAGTAGGGCAGGGTCTGCAGGGCCTGGGTGCCTGCTGCGATCAGGCGGGGGTGGCTGAAGCCCAGCGAGCTGCACCACAGGCCCGACATGCCCTCGATGTAGCGGCGGCCCTGCTCGTCTTCGACATGGATGCCGTCGCCGCGCGTGATCACCAGCGGGCCGACATCGGCGTGGGTGGCCAGGTTGGTGAAGGGGTGCAGGTGGGCCGCGATGTCCTTGGCGGCCAGCTCGCTGGGGGTGTTCATGTTGGGGCTTTCGTGGTGGCAGGAAGGTATGTGGGCAAGAAGCTGTGGGGGGCTCAGTAGCCGCGGCGCAGGTCGACCGCCACTTCGGCGGCGCGGCCGGCGTCGATCCGGGCCAGGTTGTCGGCGGTCTGGCGCGCTATCACGGCCGGGTCGGTGCGCGTGGCGATGTGCGGGGTGATGAGGATGCGCGGCTCGGCCCAGAAGGGGTGCTCGGGGGGCAGGGGCTCCTGGGTCAGGGCGTCCAGGGTGGCGGCGGCCAGCTGGCCGCTGGCCAGCGCGGCCAGCAGGTCGGCCTCGACCAGGTGCGCACCGCGCCCCACATTGATCAGGTGGGCGCCCCGCGGCAGTTGCTTGAACAGCTTCTGGCTCAGGATGCCGCGGGTGTCTTCGGTCAGCGGCAGCAGGCACACCAGGGTGTCGCAACCGGCCAGGAACTCGGCCTGCCCGGCCTCGCCGTGGAAGGCTTGAAGGCCCGCGGGCAGGTCGCGTTTTGGCGAGCGGCTCCAGCCGCGCACGCTGTAGCCGATGTTCAGCAGCGCCTCGGCACAGGCCAGGCCCAGGGTGCCCAGGCCGGCAATGCCGACCCGGTGCTGGCGTGGTGGCTGCACGGGCTGCTCTTCCCAGCGGCGCGCCGCGGCGCTGCGCAGGTAGGCCGCCATGTGGCGCTGGTGCTGGATCACGGCCCAGGTGACGTAGGCGGTCATGCCCTGGCCCATGTCGGGGTCGATGATGCGACACACCGGTACCTCGGGCAGGGCCGGGTCGGCCGTGATGTGGTCGATGCCGGCCCCCACCGACTGGATCAGCCGCAGCCGGGGCAGGCGGGCCAGCAGGCCCTCGGGCGGGTACCAGCAGACGGCAGCGTCGATGTCTTCCAGCGGGCCCAGCTCGGCGCCCAGGCGCAGACGGGCCTGGGGAAACTGGGCCTGGAAGGCGGGCAGCAGGTAGCTGAAGTCGAGGTTGCTGCTCAAAAAGGCGATGGTGAGGGGCGCGGGCATGGGGGCGGGCTCAGTCTTGGTGGGCATTCAGGCGCGGGATGGCCTCGATCAAGCGGCGGGTGTAGTCGTGCTGCGGGTTGCGCAGCACCTCGGCGCTGGGGCCGTACTCGACCACCTGGCCACGCTGCATCACGGCGATGTGGTCGCACATCTCGCCAGCCACCCGCAGGTCGTGGGTGATGAAGACCATGGCCAGCTGGAAGCGCTCGCGCACCTCGGCAAACAGCTTGAGCACCTGGGCCTGTACCGACACGTCCAGGGCCGACACGGGCTCGTCGGCCACCAGCAGCTCGGGCTCCATGGCCAGGGCGCGGGCAATGCCGATGCGTTGGCGCTGCCCGCCCGAAAACTCATGCGGAAAGCGGTCGGCGGCCTCGGGGCCCAGGCCCACCAGCTGCAGCAGCTCCAGGGCCCGGGCCATGGCCACGTCGCGCGGCACGCCCTGGGCGATGGGGCCGGCGGCCAGGGTGGGGCCGATGCGGTGGCGCGGGTTGAGCGAGGCGTAGGGGTCTTGAAAGACCATCTGGATCTTGCCCTTGGCCTGCTGGCGCAGCGCGGCGCCCGACATCAGGTTGCGGCCCTTGAACAGGATGCGGCCCGACTCGAAGGGCGCCAGGCCGACGATGCAGCGGCCCACGCTCGATTTGCCCGAGCCCGACTCGCCCACCAGGCCCAGGGTCTGGCCGCGGCGCAGTTCGAAGTTGACGTTTTTCGCGGCGCTGACCTGCCGCCCCTTGCGGAACAGGCCGCCGCCCGAGGTGTAGGTCTTGCACAGGTCCTGCACCTGCAGCACGTGCAGGGGGTCGGGTTCGCCCTCGCGAATCACGGGCTCGCCTTGGGGAATGGCGGCGATCAGCTTCTGGGTGTAGGGGTGGCTGGGCTGGCTCAGCACCTGGCGGGCCGGGCCGGCCTCGACCACCTGGCCGGTCTGCATCACCACCACGTGGTCGGCGATCTCGGACACCACCCCGAAGTCGTGGGTGATGAACAGCAGGGCCATGCCGCGGCGCTGCTGCAGCTCGCGCATGAGCTTGAGGATCTGCGCCTGCGTGGTGACGTCCAGCGCGGTGGTGGGTTCGTCGGCGATCAGCAGCCGGGGCTCCAGCAGCATGGCGCAGGCGATCATCACGCGCTGGCGCTGCCCCCCCGAAAGGCGGAAGGGGTAGCTGTCGATCAGCAGGGCCGGGTCGGGCAGGCCCACATCGGCCAGGGCGGCCAGGATGCGACTGCGCTTTTCGGCGGCGCCGAGCCGCAGGTGGGCATCGAACACCTCGGCCAATTGCTCGCCGATGCGCATCACCGGGTTCAGCGCGGTCATGGGCTCCTGGAACACCATGCCGATGCGGTGACCACGCAGCTCGCGCATCTGGGCTTCGTTGAGCTGCAACAGGTCTTGCCCGTCAAACAGGATCTGGCCGGCCACCGGCTCGACATGGGGGCGCGGCAGCAGGCCCATGATGGCGTTGGCAATCATCGATTTGCCGGAGCCCGACTCGCCGACCACGCACAGCGTCTGGCCGGCCTGCAGCGTGAACGAGGCGCCCTGCACGGCCAGGCGGCGGTCACCGCCCGAGGGCAGCTTGATGTCGAGGCCGCGCACTTCCAGCACAGGCGTGTCGGGCAGGGGATCGTTGGCTGGCATGGGGTGGCTTCCGGTCAGGGGCTGGGCACAGGGCTCGGTGGTGGTTTGCAGCACGGCGTTCATCAGCGTCTCCCATCCAGGCGGGCGTTCAGACCGTCGTTGAGGCCTTCGCCGACCAGGTTGAGGGCCAGCACGGTGAGCACGATGGCGGCGCCCGGAAACACGGCCATCCACCAGGCCTGGCGCAGCACGGTGCGGGCTGAGCCCACCATGTAGCCCCAGCTCATCTGGTTGGGGTCGCCCAGGCCCAGAAAGCTCAGGCTGGACTCCAGCAGGATCGCGGTGGCCACCATCAGCGAGGCCATCACCACGATGGGCGAGGCCGCGTTCGGCAGGATCTGCGTGAGGATGATGCGCGGGGTGCTCTGGCCCGACAGCTGGGCCGCAGCCACAAAGTCACGCTGGCGCAGCGTGAGGAATTCACCGCGCACCAGGCGCGCCACCGGGGGCCACGAGACGATGGCAATCGCCGCCACGATGGACTTGACCGAGGGCTCGAAGATGGCCACCAGCACGATGGCCAGGGCAAAGCTGGGGATGGCCTGGAACAGCTCGGTGAAGCGCATCAGCGTGGCATCCACCCAGCGGCCGAAGTAACCCGCCACGGCCCCGATGCTGACCCCAATCAGCAGCGACACCAGGGTGGACACGATGCCGATCAACAGCGACACCCGCGCCCCCAGCACCACGCCCGACAGGATGTCGCGGCCCATGGTGTCGGTGCCCAGGGCGAAGCCGTTTTGCTGCCCCGGCTGCAAAAAGGGCTGCTCGACCATGTCCCAGGGGTCGTGGGCGGCCAGCAGTGGCCCGAAGGCCACCACCAGCGCCACCAGCATCAGCACCATGAGGCCGAACAGGGCACCGCGGTTGCGCCGGAAACGGCGCCAGAAAGAGTTCTTGGAGGGGGAGCTCATGAAGGACCTCAGGCCATTTCGATGCGCGGATCGACCAGGGTGTAGACCAGGTCGGTGAGCAGGTTGAACAGCACAGCCACCGCGGCGGTGACCAGGAAGCAGCCCAGCAGCAGGTTGTAGTCACGCTGCAGCAGGGCGTCGAACATCAGGCGGCCGATGCCGGGCCAGGCAAACACGGTTTCGGTCAGCACGGCGCCGCCGATCATCCCGCCGGCCTGGATGCCGGCCAGGGTGACCACGGGCAGCAAGGCGTTGCGCAGGATGTGGTTGCGCTGGATGCGGCCCGGGTGCACCCCTTTGGCGCGGGCTGTCTTGACGAAGTCCATCTGCGCCACCTCGAGCATCGAGGCCCGTGTCATGCGGGCGTACACGGCCATGTAGAACAGGGCCAGGGTGAGGGCGGGCAGGATCAGGTGCTTGCCGATGTCCAGCACCCGGTCCAGCCCGCTCAGCGAGGTGCCCACCGTGAAGAAGCCGAAGCCCGGCAGCCAGTCGAGCTGCACGGTGAAGATCAGCACCGCCATCATGGCCAGCCAGTACAGCGGTGTGGCAAAGAAGATCAGCGCCACCACCGTGATGGCGCTGTCCAGCCAGCTGCCCACCCGCCGGCTGGCCATGGCCCCCAGTGCGACGCCGAACAGCAACGACAGGGCAAAGGCGCTGCCGGTCAGCAGCAGGGTGGCGGGCAGGCGGTCGGCAATCAGCTTGAGCACCGGCTGCTGTTGCCGGTACGACCAGCCCAGGTCCAGCGTGGCCACATGGCCCAGGTAGTGCCCGAGCTGGGTGGACAGGGGCTGGTCCAGCCCGAACTCCTTGCGCAGCTGGGCCACGAACTGGGCGTCCGAGGCCCCGGCCTCACCCGCGAGCACCGACACCGGGTCGCCGGGGGCGGCGCGGATGAGCAGGAAGTTCACGGTGGCGATCAGCATCAGGGCCAGCAGGCCCTGCACGATGCGGGTGAGCATGTACTGCAGACGTTTCATGGGCAGATCCGGCAAGGGGTTGGAGCGGTTGGCGGCGTGGCAGTGGTGCGGCTCAGGTCAGCGAGGCGCGGCTCAGGCTGTCGTTCAGGCCGATGCCCGAGCTGATCGGGTTCTTCACCTTGCTGCGGTACAGCGTGGGGAAGTTGATCTCGTGCAACCAGGCCACCGGCACTTCTTCCAGCAGCAGCTTCTGCACTTCGAGGTAGGCCTTGGCGCGCGATTCAGGGTCGGTGGCGCGGGCGCCGGCGGCAAACAGGGCATCGACGCGGCTGTTGCTGTAGCCCTCAACGTTGTTGAAGGGCGAGCCCTTGGCGATGTTGCTGCTGGTGTAGTTGCGGGCCACGCCCAGGGCCGGGTCACCGTACTGGTAGACGTAGGTGAAGGCGATGTCGTAGTCCCACTCGTTGAGGCGCTGGTTCCAGCCGGCGACGTCGGTGCCGGTGAGCTCGATCTTGATGCCGGCCTGGGTGAGGTTTTGGCGCACGATCTCGGCCTGGCGCTGCCACGACTCGCCATAGGGCAGGGGCAGCAGCTTCAGCGGCTCGCCCTTGTAGCCCGATTCGGCCAGCAACTGCTTGGCCTTCTCGAGGTTGCGCGGGTACTTGGCCACGTCGTCGCTGTAGTACTTGATGTGGCTGTTGAAGGGGCCGGTGGCGGGCTTGGCAAAGCCTTGCCAGGCGATCTTGGCCATGGCCTCGCGGTCGATGGCGAACATCACGGCCTGGCGGAACTTGACGTTGTTCATCGGCGCCTTGCGGTTGTTCAGCCACAGCCACGAATGGGGCGAGAAGAACTCCCAGCCCTTGGTGGTCAGCGTCACCCCGGGCAGCTTGGACAGGCGCACCACGTCGAAGAACTCGACCGCCCCGCCGGGCACCACATCGACCTTGCCCGATTCGAAGGCCGCAGCCCGCGAGGCCGCGTCGGGGATCACGTGGAAGTACAGGCTTTCCAGCAGCGGCTGGCCAGGCGTGTGGTAGGCCTCGTTGGCCACCAACTGGATGTACGAACCCTTGACCCACTCCTTGAACTTGAACGGGCCCGTGCCCAGCGGCGTGGCATTGGCCGGGTTGGTGGCGAAGTCGGTGCCTTCGTAGACATGCTTGGGCACCATGGGCATGGTGCCGGTCTCGAACAGGCCCAGGAAGGGGCCGAAGGGGTACTTGAGCTTGAACTCGACCGTCAGCGGGTCGATGGCCTTGACCGTGTCCAGGCATTCCAGGTTGCCGCGCAGGCGGGCGTGGGTCTTGCGCAGGAACACGTCGACCGAGAACACCACGTCGGCCGAGCTGAAGGGCTTGCCGTCGTGCCACTTCACGCCGGGCTTGAGTTTGAAGGTGTAGACCAGCCCGTCCTTGCTCATGGTCCAGGCGCTGGCCAGCAGGGGCTGCGGGTTGAGCTTGTCGTCGTAGCGCAGCAGGCCTTCGTAGATGTTGCCCGCGATCAGTTGCGTGGGGCCGTTCTGCACCATGCCCAGCATCAGGCCCGGGGGTTCGGGCTGCACCAGCACGTTGAGCACACCGCCTTTGCGGTCCTGGGCAAGCACGCTCAGGGGAATGCCAGCCAGGGACAGGCCGAGTCCAGACAGGCCGAGTCCGCTGGCACCGAGTTGAATCATTTCACGACGCTTCATGGCAGGAGTCCTTTGTGGGTGAGGGTGGGGCAGGAATGCGCTTGGATCGAAGAGGGAATCAGTCGCGGAAGCTGCTGGGCGCGGGGCGCTCCAGGTGCTTGAGCAGGCCCAGCCATTCGCGTTGGTTGGGGTCGGCCTGGCCGGGCAGGCGGTTGCTGTCGCCGCTTTCGTATTGGCGGGCTGTGCGCTCGCACACCTCGGGCGAGACCCGGCGAACCGGCTGGCCGCTGCCCTGGATGGCCAACTGCACCCGGCAGGCGCGGTCGAGGTTGAGCATCAGGATCAGCGCCTCGGAGACCGTGCGGCCCAGGGTCATCAGGCCGTGGTTGCGCAGGATCATGGCGCGGGCGGTGGGGCCCAGGTCGGCGATCAGGCGTTCGCGCTCGTCCAGGTCGAGGGCGATGCCCTCGAACTCGTGGTAGACGACCCGGTTGTAGAACTGCAGCGCCCACTGGTTGCAGGGCTGCAACCCATCCTGCAGCGAGGACACCGCCACGCCGGCCACGGTGTGGGTGTGCAGCACGCACTGCGCGTCGTGGCGGGCCGAGTGCACCGCGCTGTGGATGGTGAAGCCGGCCGGGTTCACGTCGTAGGGCGAGGGCTCGATGATCCGACCCTCAAGATCGATTTTCACCAGCGACGAGGCGGTGATGTCGCGGAACAGCAGGCCGTAGGGGTTGATCAGGAACTGGTCCTGGGTGCCGGGCACGCGGGCCGAGATGTGGGTGTAGATGCTGTCATCCAGCCCGAAATGGGCAATCAGGCGGTAGGCCGCGGCCAGGTCCTGGCGAACCTGCTGCTCGCTCTGGCCTTCTGGGGCGGTGGGGGTAGACACGGTCGACATGCACGCTTCCTTCCGGTTGGCCGGGGTGCTTGCTTAGTACAAGATGCCCCGTTTTGAGTTGATCTTCGACAGAAGACTGTCGACAGTTATCAACTTAGCAGGTTCCGGGCCAGGCTGAAAGCGGTTGAAAACCCTGTGCCGAGCTGTCGCGTGAGTGACTTTGGTGCGGTTTTGCACCAGCTTGAAACGCTTTTGGCCAAAAAAAATCCCGCAGGCGGCAAGGCGTGCGGGATTCGGGTGCGCCCCTGTTCGGGGCGCCGGGGCCGGGGCGGGTCAGCCGCCGCGGCGCATCATGTCGAAGAAGTCGACGTTGGTCTTGGTGGCCTTCATGTTCTTGATCATGAGTTCCATCGACTCGATCTCGTCCATGTTGTACATGAACTGGCGCAGGATGCGGGTCTTTTGCAGGATCTCGGGGGCCAGCAGCAGCTCTTCGCGGCGGGTGCCGCTCTTGTTGAGCTCGATGGCCGGGAACACGCGCTTTTCGTACAGGCGGCGGCTCAGGTGGATTTCGCAGTTGCCGGTGCCCTTGAATTCTTCAAAGATCACTTCGTCCATGCGGCTGCCGGTGTCGACCAGGGCGGTGGCGATGATGGTCAGCGAACCGCCTTCTTCGACCTTGCGGGCGGCGCCGAAGAAGCGCTTGGGGCGCTGCAGGGCGTTGGAATCCACACCGCCCGACAGCACCTTGCCCGACGAGGGCACGACGTTGTTGTAGGCGCGGGCCAGACGGGTGATGGAGTCGAGCAGAATGACCACGTCTTTCTTGAGCTCGACCAGGCGCTTGGCGCGCTCGATCACCATCTCGGCCACGTGCACGTGGCGGGCGGCGGGTTCGTCGAAGGTGGAGGCGATGATTTCGCCCTTCACCGAGCGCTGCATTTCGGTCACTTCTTCAGGGCGCTCGTCCACCAGCAGCACCATCAGGTGCACGTCGGGGTTGTTGGCCGTGATGGCGTGGGCGATGTGCTGCATCATCACCGTCTTGCCGCTCTTGGGCGGCGCCACGATCAGCGCGCGCTGGCCGCGGCCGATCGGCGAGATGATGTCGATGATGCGGCCGGTGATGTTCTCTTCGCTCTTGATCTCGCGCTCAAGCCGCATCTGCTCCTTGGGGAACAGCGGCGTGAGGTTTTCGAACATCACCTTGTGCTTGTTCTGCTCCGGGGGGCCGCCGTTGACGGCGTCGAGCTTGGTCAGGGCAAAGTAGCGCTCGCCATCCTTGGGCGTGCGCACTTCGCCTTCGATCATGTCGCCGGTGTGCAGGTTGAAGCGCCGCACCTGGCTGGGCGAGATGTAGATGTCGTCGGTGCTGGCGGTGTAGCTGCTGTCCGGGCTGCGCAGAAAGCCGAAACCATCGGGCAGGATTTCCAGGACGCCGTCGGCGAACACCTGCTCGCCGGCCTTGGCGCGCTTCTTGATGATCGCAAACATCAGCTCCTGTTTGCGCATGCGGCCCGTGTTTTCGATCTCAAGCTCTTCGGCTTGCTTCAACACTTCAGACACATGGAGTGCCTTGAGTTCGTTCAAATGCATGGAGGGTCCTGCGTGGACTGACCCGGACAGTGGGTCGCCAAAAAATCCCTTGCGGGCTGACTGATTCGGGGGAGGTTTGGGGGGAGGCGAGAGAGGCCTCGCAAACCGGACATTCGATTCGGAAGGTTGGTCTGCCATCCGATGAATTGCGCTGATTATGACAGGAAAATCAGGCCGCCCGTTTCAGCGCAGCGGGCGCCTGCAAAACACGGCCCGCACAGGGCGGGCCGCAGGGGCATCAGGCCAGTTGCTGGTCGATGAAAGCGGTGAGTGCCGCCTTGTTCAATGCGCCGACCTTGGTGGCTGCCAGATTGCCGTTCTTGAACAGCATCAGCGTGGGGATGCCACGGATGCCGAACTTGGCCGGAATGTCGCGGTTTTCGTCGACGTTCATCTTGGCGATCTGCAGCTTGCCTTCGTAGCCGGCAGCCACTTCGTCGAGGATGGGGGCGATCATCTTGCAGGGGCCGCACCATTCGGCCCAGTAGTCGACCAGCACAGGCTTGTCGGCTTGCAGAACGTCGGCTTCGAAGGAGGCGTCGGAGATGTGTTTGATCAGGTCGCTGGCCATGGTGTCGTTTCCTTGGGATGAAGCGTAAGAAAAGGAGTGATGCGCTTGAGTTGGCGGCATTGTGACAGAAACCAAGTCCTTTGATGGGGCATCACGCGCCTATGGGCGACATAGGGAAAAGCCATCGCAACGTTCTGAGGGTTTTCCGTTGTGGCGTCCTGCTGGCCGCGGGCGGGGCCAGCAGGTCTGGTGTCACGCATACTTGCAACCCTGGCGACACCGCCATGCGGTGCCCGCCTTGACCTTTTTCTGATCTGCCTGCCTCCATGACCTCTGCTGCTTCTTCGATTTCTTCCGTGGCCCCATCGGCCGCTCCCCCTGCGCACCCGGGCGCAGCCCCTGTGGTGGTGGTCGGGGGAGGCCCGGCCGGCCTGATGGCGGCCGAGGTGCTGGCCAGCGCCGGGGTGGCGGTGCACCTGTACGACGCCATGCCCTCGGTGGGCCGCAAATTTCTGCTGGCGGGCAAGGGGGGCTTGAACCTCACGCATTCCGAGCCGCACGACCCTTTCATGAGCCGCTATGCCGAGGCCCGGGCGGCCCTGGAGCCCGCGATGCACGATTGGGGCGGCCCCGAGTGGCGGGCCTGGGCCGCCGGCCTGGGCATAGCGACCTTTGTGGGCAGCTCGGGGCGGGTGTTCCCGACCGACATGAAGGCAGCGCCGCTGTTGCGGGCCTGGCTGCATCGCCTGCGCGGCCTCGGGGTGCAGTTCCACATGCGGCACCGCTGGCTGGGCTGGGACGCCTCGGGCGGCTTGCTGCTGCAGGGCCCGCAAGGGGCGGTGACGGTGTCGGCTCGGGCTGTGGTGCTGGCCCTGGGCGGTGCCAGCTGGGCGCGCTTGGGGTCGGACGGGGCCTGGGTGCCCTGGTTGCAGGCGTGTGGCGTGGCCGTGGCGCCGCTGCGGCCCTCGAATTGCGGTTTTGAGGTGGCCGCCACAGCGCGGGGCCAGGGTGAGCCAAGGGGTGAGTCACGGCGCGAGTTCCTGGGCGAGCTGCTGGGCCATGAGGCCGCCCCCAAGACCGGCTGGACCCCCTTCTTTGCCGAGCGCTTTGCCGGCCAGCCGTTCAAATCGGTGGCGCTGCGGCATGTGGACGGCGAGGGGCGGGTGTTCGAGCGCCGCGGCGAGTTCGTGGCCACCGCCAGCGGGGTCGAGGGCAGCCTGATCTACGCGGTGTCGCCCGCCCTGCGCCGCGGCATCGAGCAGCATGGCAGCGCCACTTTTGAGCTGGATCTGTTGCCCGACCACTCGGCTGAACGCGTACTGGCCGAGGTGCGGCACCCCCGGGGCTCACGCTCCTTGTCCAGCCACCTGAAGGGGCGGCTGGGGCTGGACGGCATCAAGATGGGGGTGCTCAACGAGCTGCTGAGCCGTGAGCAGATGAATGACCCGACCCAGCTTGCCGCGACCATCAAGGGCCTGCCCATCACCGTGGTCGCCACCCGGCCCCTGGACGAGGCCATCAGCACGGCGGGTGGCGTGGCCTTCGAAGGCCTGGACGCCAATCTGATGCTGCGCGCGTGCCCAGGCGTGTTCTGTGCCGGCGAGATGCTGGATTGGGAGGCGCCCACAGGCGGTTACCTGCTGACAGCCTGTGCTGCCACTGGGCGGCAGGCCGGCCAGGGTGTGCTGCGCTGGTTGGCCGACCAGGCCGCTTGAACTGGCCTGCTGGGTGCTGAGGGCGCGGGTGGCTCAGCGCCAGCCGCGGTGCCAGCCGTGATCGGGGTGGTGCCAGCCCCAGCCGTAGCGCGGGTGCTGGATCCAGACCCAGCCCACGCCCGGGCTGGCATAGGCAGGGGCCACATACACCGGGGCCGGTGCTGGTGCGACATAGACCGGCCCAGGGTTCACCACCACTGGGCGGGCGGGCACCGGGGCCACGACACAGCCTGTGAGGCTGGCGCCGATGGCCAGGGTGGCCAGCGTGATCAGGGAGCGGATGGGGGTCTTTGCGAGCATGTGAGGCCTTTTGTCAGCATTCTGATACCGATAACGCCCGACGAATGGCGAGGTTGACCCCTGTTACCGAGGCTTTACACGACCCGGTTGCGACCCCATTGTTTGGCCTGGTACAGCGCCTGGTCGGCCGCTGCGTAGAGGGCGTCAAAACTGGCGTCTGCATCGGGCGCGCTGCTGGCCAGCCCGATGCTCACGCAGATGCCCAACGGGCGCCCCTGCACCTGGGCCGGGGTGTTCTGGATGCGCAGGCGCAGCTTTTCGGCCAGCACGCGCCCGGCCTCGGGCCGGGTGGCGGGCAGCAGGATGATGAACTCTTCGCCCCCCAGGCGCCCGACCAGATCGGTGCTGCGCACCGTGCCGGAACACAAGGCCGCCACATGGCGCAGCACCTCGTCACCGGCGGGGTGGCCCCAGGTGTCGTTGACCTGTTTGAAGTGGTCCAGGTCCAGCAGCAGCAAGGTGGTGGGGGTGCCCTGGCGCCGGGCCCGGGCCAGCTCGTTGCGCGTCAGCTCGACGAAGGTGGCGCGGTTGAGCAAGGCGGTCAGACCATCGACCCGGGTCAGGCGCTCAAGCTCGCGCTGCTTGGTCTGCAGCGCCTGGTTGGCTTTTTCAAGCGCACGCTGCTGCAGGGTGATCACGGCAAATTTGCGCCACAGCAGCACGGACAGCGTGAGCCCCAGCAGGCAGGCGCACACGCCGTTGACGCGGTTGGACAACAGGTTGTCGGGTTGAGCCTGGGTCAGGCCGATGCCCGCCATGAAGCCCCCAGCCGCCAGGGCAAACAGCAGGGCCGATTCGCGCGGCCGCAGGTGCAGCAGCAGGCCGGCCAGCATGCAACCGAGCACAAAAGGTGTGATGTTGGGGGTGACCCATTGATCGATGCAGGCCAGCACCGTGGCGTACACCAGTTCGGTGACCAGCCAGGCCAGCGGCAGCAACTGGCCAGCCAGGCGCCGGGCATCATGCCGCAGGTGGTGGGTCAAGCCCATGAAGGCCAGCATCAGCAAGCCCATGGCGAGGTGGGCCCAGAGCAGTCCGAACAGCCAGTCGCGCGAGGCCCCCGAACTCTCCAGCAACAGCAATCTGAAGGCAAACACCAGCGTGGACAGCGCACTGAGCCCGCCCAGCAAAGGGGTCAGGATCCGCATGCGGGCCAGGTTGATCTCGCCGGCCTGGGGGGCCACCTGATCGTGCTCGCGGGCCCATTGGCGAAACTTGAACCGCAGGGCTGGCCAGTCAAACGGTAAGGAGAGCATGGTGAAGCGAGATGGCGAAAAGGCGGATCATCAACGAGAGACCAAAGCACTCTAAACCGATTTGGGGCCCTTCGTCGCCTCCAATGAGCAGGCTTCAGTTCCGCTCAGGCGGTTTGATTGGATGGGCGGGTGGCACAATCCGCCCGATCCGATTTGATGGGTGCCCCTTTGTCCAAACGTTTTCCCGGCAGACATTTTTCAGGCCTGGCCCGGGGGCTGGTGCTGCTGCTGCTGATCCAACTGGCCGGCACGCTGGGCTACCACTACATCGGGCGGCCCACGGCCACCTGGATCGACAGCTTCTACATGACCTTCATCACCATCGCCACCATTGGCTATGGCGAGACGGTCGATCTTTCCAACCACCCCATGGGGCGGTTGTTCACCGTGCTGATTGCCGTGGTGGGCATCGGCACCATGAGTTACCTGTTCTCCACCATGGTGGCCTTGCTGGTGGACTACGACCTCAATGCGGCCATCAGGAGAAGGCGGATGCAAAAGGAATTGGACCGGCTCAGCGGCCACTACATCGTGTGCGGCATCGGGCGCGTGGGCTCCAATGTGGCCGACGAGCTGGACCTGACCCGGCGCCGTTACGTGGTGGTGGAAACCAACCGCCAGGTGCTGGACGAGTGGCTGGAGCACCACCCGGATGCCCTTTTCCTGCACGAGGATGCAGCGGACGACGAAGCCCTGCTGCGTGCCGGCCTCAGCCGCGCGGCGGGGGTGTTCGCGGTCACGGGCGACGACAGCCACAACCTGATGGTGTCGCTGTCGGTCAAGCTGATCAACCCGGCGGCGCGCGTGGTGGTGCGCCTGCACGACATCCGCAATGAAAAAAAGGCCCGCCGCGCCGGCGCCGACGAGATCGTGTCGCCCGACTTCACCGGGGGCATGCGCATCGCATCGGCCATGGTGAGGCCGCATGTGGTCAATTTCATGGACCAGATGCTGCACAGCGACGAGGCCATGCGGATGGAGGAACTGGTGCTGCCGGCCCACTTTGTGCCTTGTGCCCTGAGCGAGGCCGTGCCCCGCGCACGCGACTATGTGGTGCTGGCCGTTCATGCGGGTGGCGTCTGGGTCTTCAACCCCGATGAATCCCACCAACTGAAGCCCGGCAACACCCTGGTGCTGATGACCAACCCCGCCGGGCGCGAGGCGCTGGAGCGGCGGCTGAAGGTGTGAGGCGAAGGCTTGGCGGAAAAGCCGATGGGTTGCGAGGCCGCAGCGCACTTGTTTCAAGCTTGCGTGTGACACCCATGGCGTACAAACCGTTGTCTTGTGCCGGTGACCCGAGCCAAGTGCTTGACAGCAAACGATTTGAAAGAAGAAGTTGACGAGCCTTACCCCCGGCACTGGCTCCACAGTTAGGGCTGCTTGGTTCCCCACCTGACCCGGTTGGCCGCTTCACCATGCGGGGAGGCCCGTCAGCGTCGAGTATATGCGATGGCGAGGGGCGTTCCGGGCTGCTGGGGCGCAAGTCTGCGTCAATGTTGGCTTCAATGATGTCGGGTGCCTTGCCAGGGCAGCATGCGTGCCAAGGTGTTGTCGCGCACCAGGTAGTGGTGCACCAGTGCAGCGGCGGTGTGCAGGCCGACCAGCACGTAGCCGATGGTGGCGCCGGTTTCGTGCAGTTCCATCAGGTTGTGGGCCAGGGCTTTGTCGGGGCCCACCAGGGGGGGCAGTTCGATGCCCCAGAAGAAGGGGATGGCGCGGCCCTTGGCGCTGAGCAGGGCCCAGCCCAGCAGGGGCATGGCGATCATCAGCAGGTAGAGCAGGCCTTGCACGGCGTGGCTCAGGCCGGTCTGCCAGCGGGGCGGGGTTGGGGTGATGGCCGGTGTGCGGTCGACCCAGCGCAGCACCAGGCGCAGCCACACCAGCGCGAACACGGCCAGGCCGAGGCGGAAATGCCAGGCCACCAGCCCGGCGCGTATCGGGTCGCCCTTGGGGAACAGTTCGTGCAATTCGACACAGATCACCAAGGCGACCAGCAGCAAAGCCATGAACCAGTGCAGGGCCAGGCTGGGCAGGCCGTACCGGTTTCGGGGGGTCAAGGAACGCATGGAGGAACTCCCTCGCTTCAAAAAGGGTTATTTTGAGACCGGGGCCTGAAGCCAATGTGAAGAGGCTGGTGCCGAGCGGCTGGCCGGGGCACATAGAATCACCCCCCATGTCCTATCTTGTGCTCGCCCGAAAGTACCGCCCCCGCAATTTCACGGAAATGGTGGGGCAAGAGCACGTGGTGCAAGCCTTGGGCAATGCCTTGCAGACCCAGCGCCTGCACCACGCCTACCTGTTCACAGGCACCCGCGGCGTGGGCAAGACCACGGTGTCGCGCATTCTGGCCAAGTCGCTCAACTGTGTGGGGCCCGATGGGCAGGGTGGCATCACCAACACGCCTTGCGGGGTTTGCCAGGCCTGTACCGACATCGACAGCGGTCGCTTTGTCGATTACACCGAGCTGGATGCCGCCTCCAACCGGGGCGTGGACGAGGTCCAGTCGCTGCTGGAGCAGGCGGTTTACAAGCCGGTGCAGGGGCGCTTCAAGGTCTTCATGATCGACGAGGTGCACATGCTGACCAACACCGCGTTCAACGCGATGTTGAAGACGCTCGAAGAGCCGCCCGAGTACCTCAAGTTCGTGCTGGCCACCACCGATCCGCAGAAGGTGCCCGTCACCGTGCTGTCGCGTTGCCTGCAGTTCAACCTGCGGCCCATGGCGCCCGAGACGGTGCTGGAGCACCTGACCCGGGTGTTGGCGCTGGAGTCGGTGCCCGCCGAAGAAGGCGCTTTGCGCCTGCTGGCCCGCGCGGCCCGGGGCTCGATGCGCGACGCGCTGTCCTTGACGGACCAAGCCATCGCCTTTGGCAGTGGTGAATTGCTCGAAGCCGGCGTGCGCCAGATGCTGGGCAGTGTGGACCGCAGCCATGTGTTCCGTGTGATTGCGGCCCTGGCGGCGGGGGATGGGCGCAGCGTGGTCGAGACCACCGACGCCCTGCGCCTCAATGGCCTGTCGGCGGCTTCCACGCTTGAAGAGATGAGCGCTGTGCTGCAACGCATGGCCGTGTTCCAGGCCGTGCCGCAGATGGCCGCCGCCCTGGACCCGACCGACCCCGAGGCGGGTGAGATCGCGCGCCTGGCCGAGCTGCTGCCGGCCGATGAAACCCAGTTGCTCTACAGCATGTGCCTGCACGGCCGCGCCGAGCTGGGCCTGGCCCCCGATGAATACGCGGCCCTGACCATGGTGCTGCTGCGTTTGCTGGCCTTCAAATCGGGCCACCCGCGCAGCGAAAGCGGATCGGCTGAAAAAAAAACTCTGAAACCGGCATCGGCCGCCCCTGAACCCGCTGCGGCGGTGGCTCAGGCGCCCGCCGCGGCGGCTTCCAAGCCTGCTTCGTCACCGGTTTCCGCCCCCCTTTCTGGCCCCGTTTCCGCACCTTTCACGGCGACTGTTTCGGCACCACCGCCCGCCCCGGTGCGCGCCAGCCCCTCGGCTTCATTGTCCGAGCCCGTGGTTCGCACGGCCGTGCCTGAGGCCCCGTCCTTGCCCAGCCCGGCCTCGGTGAGCGTGCCGCCGGTGTCTGCCACGCCTGCTGTCCCTGCAGCCTCTGTTGCCCCGGCACCCCCCGCGCCAGCCGCAGCGCCAGCGCCTAGCCCTGAGCCCCCGGCCCAGGATGGCCGTTGGAGCGAGTCTGCCGATGTCGGCGACGAGGGCGATGCCGGCGGGCCGCCGCCTTGGGCCGATGAGTGGCCCGACGATGGCTCGGTGGCCGTCACCCCAGCCCCGACCCGAGGTGTTTCACTGCCCGTGCGCGAGCCGGGCGACTCACCCTCCGGTGGCGTGGCGGGTGGGGCCGCCCCCGATCTGGTGGCCGTGCCGGTGCGCGTGCAGCCCGAGCCCGGCGAGCGCACGCAGCCGCGTTACGACGTGCATGCCGCCTCTCGCGTGGCCCCCACCTTCACCCCCACCGAAGACGGTGAGTTCTGGCATGCCACGGTGCAGCAGTTGGCGGCGGCCGAGGCCATCACGGCCCTGGTGCGCGAACTGGCGCTGCAGTCGCAGCTGGTGGCGCGCGATGGCCAGCACTGGATGCTGCGTGTCGAGCGCGAATCGCTCAACCAGCCCAACAGCCGCGAGCGCCTGCGCCAGGCCTTGCAGCAGGCCGGCCTGGCCAGCCAGATCACGGTCGAGCTGGGTGTGGTGATCGACAGCCCGGCGCGGCGCAATGCGGCGGCGGCGGCGGCGCGCCAGAAGCTGGCCGAGGAGATCATCCTGGGCGATCCTTTTGTGCAGTCGGTCATGCGCGACTTTGGCGCGAAAATCGTGCCCGGCAGCATCAAGTCGGCCTGAGCGGGCCGACGGGTGCTGATGCCTTGAATTTTTCTGTTTGTTTCTTCAATCACTTCTCCTAGAAAGACTTCCGATCATGTTCAACAAGGGACAACTCGCTGGCCTCATGAAGCAGGCCCAGGCCATGCAGGACAACCTCAAGAAGGCCCAGGAAGAACTGGCCCACATCGAAGTCGAGGGTGAGTCGGGCGCCGGCCTTGTGAAGGTGCTGATGACCTGCAAGCACGACGTCAAGCGCGTCACCATCGACCCCAGCCTGCTGGCCGACGACAAGGACATGCTCGAAGACCTGGTGGCTGCGGCTTTCAATGCCGCGGTGCGCAAGGCCGAGGAAACCTCGGAGCAGAAGATGTCCAAGCTCACGGCCGGCATGCCGGGCCTGCCGGGCGGCATGAAGTTCCCGTTCTGAGACACACTACCTTGCATTCGCTGGGCCGCTGTGCGGCGCTTTGGCCATGAGCTCGGACACCCACTCGCTGGACGCCCTGGTGCTGGCGCTGCGGCGCCTGCCGGGGGTGGGCGTCAAGTCGGCCTCGCGGATGGCCTACCACCTGTTGCAAAACGACCGCGAAGGCGCTCAGTTGCTGGCCCATGCGCTGCTCGATGCCAGTGCCAGCATGCGCCACTGCGAGCGTTGCCACACGTTCACGCAGCAGCCGGTGTGTGCCACCTGCCTGGACCCGGCGCGCGATGCCACGCGACTGTGCGTGGTCGAGTCGCCGGCCGACCAGGCCGCGCTGGAGCGCACGGGGGCCTACAAGGGGCTGTATTTCGTGCTGCTGGGGCGCATCAGCCCGCTGGACGGTATCGGGCCCCATGAGATCGGAATCGATCTGCTGTTCCAGCGCGCCTGCGATGGCGTGGTGCAGGAGGTGATCCTGGCCACCAATTTCACAGCTGAAGGCGAGGCTACCGCCCATGTGGTCGGCGAGGGCTTGCGTTCGCGCGGCTTGCGGGTTACGCGCCTGGCCCGTGGGGTGCCGGTGGGCAGCGAGCTCGAGTACGTGGACCTGGGCACCATCGCCCATGCGCTGGCGGATCGCCGTTGACCTTGCAGGGCGGGGTCGCGGGGGCGTCGTGGCGGGTCGATGGCTGTGGCTGGCCCGTGATGTAATGGCGGGCTTGTTTCATCGGTGCCTAGGTGTGCCAAGGCCGTGCTGCGGCGATGGGCCCGTGAGTCCACGGGGCTGCCGCGCAAGATCAGAACTCAGTCATGAACACTCTTCACTTTGCCCGTTTCACGGTCGCCTATTGGTGCCTGCTGGCGGCGGCATTGCTGCCCTATGTGTGCGCCTTCATCGCCAAGTCGGGCACTCAGGGCAAGCCCCGCAACCAGGGGGGCTATGACAACGACCACCCCCGCCAATGGATGGCCCGGCAGACCGATTGGCGGGCGCGCGCCAACGCAGCCCAGGCCAACAGCTTTGAAGGGCTGCCGTTTTTCATGGCGGCGGTCATCATCGCGCACCAGCTTGGCGCGGCACAGACCTTGCTCGACATCCTGGCCTTTTTGTACGTGCTGACCCGCGTCCTCTACATCACGATGTATGTGGGTGGCCTTTCCAGTGCCCGCAGTGCGGCCTGGGCGGTGGGGATGCTGTTGAACCTGGTGATCCTGTTCATCGGTTACCACTGAAGTTTTTGGCATGGCGGCGCGCTTGGTGCCGCCTTGCCATGGTCTTGACACAGGCAGATGGCACACTGTTTCCCCGACCCGCACGGCGTGATCCCGATGCGGGTATTTTTTTCATCTCGTTGCATGTTCAATCGTCCCCAGCCCCATGAGGAGTATTCCGGATGAGGCCGCCCCTGGTGCTGAATCGCCGCGTGTTGGGTGGCGTGCTCACGCTGGCGGCCGCCTCGCTGGCGGCCCCTGTGCTCCGGGCTCAGGCGTCGTTGGAGCGCAGCACCGTGTCGATCGCGGTGGGGGGCAAGGCCACGTTCTATTACCTGCCGCTCACCATCGCCGAGCAACTGGGCTATTTCAAGGCCGAAGGCCTGGATGTGCAGATTCTTGACTTTCAGGGCGGCGCCCGGGCCTTGCAGGCCTTTGTCGATGGCGGGGCCGACGTCTGCTCGGGGGCTTTCGAGCACACCCTGCGTTTGCAAAGCCGTGGCATGCCCGTCAAGGCCTTCGTGCTGCAGGGGCGGGCCCCGCAGGTGGTGGTGGGGGTGTCGCACCGCACGCTGCCGGGCTACAAGGGTCTGGTCAGCCTGCGCGGGCGCCGCATCGGGGTGTCGGCACCGGGCTCGTCCACCGACACGGTCTGCCGCCTGTTGCTGGCGCGCGCCGGCTTGGCCATGTCCGATATCAACACCGTGCCGGTGGGCGTGGGCAACAGCGCGCTCATGGCCTTGCGTTCTGGCAGCATTGACGCGCTGAGCAGCGTGGACCCGGTGATGACCATGCTGGCGCAGAAGAACGAGGTGCGCGTGGTGGCCGACACCCGCACCCTGCGCGGCAGTGCCGAGGTGTTTGGTGGCCCCATGCCGGCGGGTTGCCTGTTTGCCGCCTCGGCCTTCATCCAGAAGAACCCGCGCACCGTGCAGGCCATGACCAATGCCATCGTGCGGGCCCTGAAGTGGCTGCAGACGGCAGGCCCCTCTGACCTGCTGCAGGCCGTGCCGGAAAGCTATCTGCTGGGGGACCGGGCGCTGTACCTGGCGGCCTTCGGCAAGATGCGCGAGGCGATTTCGCCCGATGGCCTTCTGCCGGACGACGGGCCTCGCACGGCCTTGCGTGCCCTGGCCGTGGTGGATGCCTCGATCCGCCCCGAACGCATGGAATTGACGCGCCTCTACACCAACGAATTTGCCCGCCGGGCCAGAGACCTGCTCAAAGCCTGAAGGCAGGCCCAAAGGGGTTGAAAAGGTGCGCCAGCAGCTTGCCGTGCGCACCGGCTGGGAACGCCCCGTGTGCTGGGGCGTTCAGTGTTTGCGCCGAGACGGCGCCGCCGCTGGCGTGCTGCGGGTTGGCGCGGCAGCACTGCGCGCTGGCTGGCGCGTGGGCCGGCTGCTGGTGTTGGACACCGTGGCGCGAGGGGGCGGGTTCTTGGTGTTGCTGCCCGAGTTGCTTGGGCTGGCCAGGCTG
>Ga0208269_100055_pt1 | contig 93775 bp, 90 predicted proteins | sample LakWasMe88_LOW11_2_FD_183912 | JGI IMG/M metagenome (GOLD analysis project Ga0208269, IMG submission 183912) | Freshwater sediment methanotrophic microbial communities from Lake Washington under simulated oxygen tension - Sediment Metagenome... | ecosystem: Environmental > Aquatic > Freshwater >...
TTTACCAGCACGGACAATTTCTAGTCGTCTTTACAGTTTTTGAAGTGAATGGGAGGCGCAATGCGTCGCGTAGTGATTACAGGATTTGGTATCGTATCAAGTCTTGGTAATAACAAACAGGAAGTACTGGACAGCTTGCAAGCAGGCCGCTCTGGTATTACTTATCAACCTGAATATGCAGAGCGCGGTTTGCGTTCGCATGTCGCAGGGTCGATCAAAAATCTGGATGTTGAAGCCTTGATTGATCGCAAGCTGTTGCGTTTTATGGCGAAAGGCCATGCTTACGCCTGGCTGGCGATGCAGGAAGCGATTGCTGATGCCAACCTGCCGGAAGAGTTGGTCTCCAATGTGCGCACCGGCCTGATTGTCGGTGCCGGTGGCACGTCCACTGAAAGCATGCTGGAAGGCACCAATACGCTGGCAGAAAAAGGGATTCGTCGTGTTGGGCCGTATATGGTGACCAAAACCATGAGCAGCGGCATTGCCGCTTGCCTGGCCACTGGTGCCAAAATCAAGGGGGTGAACTACGGTATTAGTTCTGCCTGTTCAACCAGCGCGCACTGTATTGGCGCCGGGGTTGAGCAGATTCAACTCGGTAAGCAGGATATTGTGTTTGCTGGCGGTGGTGAAGAAGAGCACTGGACCATGAGCTACCTGTTTGATGCCATGGGCGCCTTATCGAGCAAATATAACGAAACGCCTGAAAAAGCCTCACGGACCTATGATGCCGACCGCGATGGTTTTGTGATTTCTGGTGGCGGCGGCATTGTGGTGCTCGAAGAGTACGAGCACGCCAAAGCACGTGGCGCACAGATTTATGCCGAGGTGATAGGCTACGGTGCGACCTCAGACGGTTACGACATGGTGGCACCGAGTGGTGAAGGCGCCGTGCGCTGTATGCAGCAGGCGTTGCAGGGGATTAATCCTGAAGACATCGACTACATTAATACCCATGGCACCAGCACGCCGGTGGGCGATACTAAAGAGCTGGAAGCCATTCGTGCCGTGTTTGGCGACAATAGCAAGACAGCGATTGCCTCCACTAAGTCATTGTCAGGCCACGCCTTGGGTGCTGCTGGCGTAAATGAAGCCATTTATACCTTATTGATGATGCAGCACGGCTTTATTGCCGCCTCTGCTAACATCGAAACGCTGGATCCGGCGGCTGAAGGCTTGAATATTGTGCGCAGCCCGATTGCTAATGCACGCATTCAAACCGCGTTGTCGAACAGCTTTGGTTTCGGTGGTACCAATGCCACACTGACTTTATCGACTAAAAATCTTTAAAGCATCAGCGAGCAATAAACAGGCAGTGTGTTGTGAAAACACACTGCCTTTCTTTTTTATGACGATGGTTATTAGGTGATTAGCAGCCAGCGCTGTCGATGGTGACGCTCAGCCCTGCATTGGCTGCGCCCGTGGTGATCGTATATTCCAGCTTGCAGTGGTTACTATCTCTCGCGCCTTGCAGGGTGTAGGTGGCGCGATTGGTGTCAGACAGCGCCGGTTGAACTGAAAATTTGCCAGTATCTAGCAGTTGATACAAGCTACCGGCACCATCTTCATTGCCCAGCCAACCCACCGGGTAGCCGTGGCTGAAATAAATGGTGTTGCCGTTGATGTTGGCTGATGGCGTATTCTGGTTGCTGTCGCAAAGTGGGTCTGTCATGCACATGCCTTTGGCCATGGTGGCGGTGGACAGCACATTGGCTTTGAATGATTGTAGCGATGCCAGTCTGGCCTGTGTATCTATCTGCGCGATGCGTGCATAGGCGGTCACCGCCAGCGCTGATAGAATCAGTATAACGACGACCATTTCAACGAGCGTAAAAGCAGATTGGGTATGTGAAATTTTTTTCATTGCACACGATCTTATCGTATGCAGTCTGGGTGATTGTCAATTTTTGTCGAATGTTGCAAGTGTTAAATAAGGCTTACAAATGCGTGTTTTAAAAAGCGTTTCTACGGTGGTTTTGCTAGGGTTGTTGCTGACGCACTGTGTGAGTATGGGCGATCGAACGGTGAAAATGAACACCGCGCAGTTACAGCAAAAACTCAATCACAAACTGGCAAAACCACTCACGTTGATGAAAGTGTTTCATGTGCAGTTGTCTAATGCACTGGTTTCGATGGATCCTGCGTCAGGCCGGATTCACACCTTGATGGATGCTCATGTGCAAAGCGATTTGTTCTCCAATGCCGCCACGGGTAAATTAGGGTTGTCTGGCTTGGTCAAATTTGACCCGGCACGCAATGCGGTGGTGCTAGATCAGCCTGCGCTAGATTCTTTTCAACTGGATGGCGCGAATGGTGAGTGGAATAGCTTGGTCCAACAGTTAGCCAAAGATTTAGGGAGTAAATGGCTGAACCAGTTGGTGTTATATGAGGTGAAACCTGAAGAGTTAAGCTATGCGGGCCGCCATTATCAGCCCACCGATTTGCAAGTGACGGCTGACGGCTTGCAGGTGACACTTAAGCCGCAATAGTCACGCATTTATGCGGATTCAGCCAGGTGGGATTCCAGTAGCAGGGCGGCGACGACTTTGCGGCCTTCAGCGGTCAGAATGTTAAAAGTACGGCAGGCCGCAGCTGTGGTCATGCATTCCACGGCAATATTGGCTGCCAGGAAAGCCTGCGTATGCCTTGGGTGAATAAAGCGCTGCTTATCGCCAGTGCCTAGTAAAACCACTTCCGGGCTGAAGTCCAGTATGGCTGCTAATCGCTGTGCATCCAGCGTGGCCCATGGCCCTTGAAACCAGTCTGTGCTTAAGGCCTGTTCACTCACAATCACGGGCTGCGCATAACGCTGGCGATTAATGATCACCGCATCGCTATCGACGCCATTAATTTGATATTGCTGTTCGCTGGTATGTAGGTGTAGTTTCATAGCTTGTAATCGTGGCTCATCTGCAAGTTGGCTAGGATGAAAATTCCGTTTAAATCTACAGTTTCAGAGCCCGGCAAAGGTCTCAGGTTCATTGATGTAGCAAGGGTTTGCAGGTAGAATGAAAGTTTTACTTTAAGAGCTTAACACACGCCAGATGTGTTTGTTAACCAGCGATGAAGCCAGTCAATAAATCCAGCAAACTCAGTAATGTCTGTTACGACATCCGCGGCCCGGTATTGCAACGTGCACGCCAGATGGAAGAAGACGGCCAGCGCATAATCAAGCTGAACATCGGCAATCCGATGCCGTTCGGTTTTAATGCACCAGAAGAAATCGTTCAGGACGTGATCCACAATATGGATCAAGCCTCTGGTTACACGGATTCGAAAGGCTTGTTCGCGGCGCGTAAAGCCATCATGCATTACACCCAGCAAAAGAATATTACCGGGGTGACCATCGATGACATCATCATCGGCAATGGTGTCTCCGAGCTGATTGTGATGGCCATGCAGGGCCTGCTTAATAATGGCGACCAGATTCTGGTGCCTATGCCTGATTATCCTTTATGGACGGCCGCGGTGAACCTGGCGGGCGGTACGGCGCGCCATTATGTCTGTGACGAGCAGTCAGGCTGGTTGCCTGATCTTGAAGATATTGAAAACAAAATCACGGCCAATACCAAAGGCATCGTGATTATCAACCCGAATAATCCGACTGGCGCCTTGTATCCGAAGGAAACGCTGGAAGGCATTATCGAGATTGCCCGTCACCATGGTCTGGTGATTTTCGCCGACGAAATTTATGACAAGGTGCTGTACGACGGCAACACACATACTTCTATTGCCTCGCTGGCGGATGATGTGCTGTTTGTGACCTTTAACGGCTTGTCCAAAAACTACCGCGCCTGTGGCTACCGCTCTGGCTGGATGATCATCTCTGGCGATAAAAAAGATGCCAAAGATTATATCGAAGGCCTGAATATGCTGGCCTCCATGCGCTTGTGTGCCAATGTGCCCGGGCAATTGGCGATCCAAACCGCACTGGGTGGCTATCAGAGTATCAATGACCTGGTCGCGCCTAGTGGTCGCCTGTGCAAACAGCGTGATCTGGCGTATGACATGCTTACTGCCATGCCTGGCGTCACCTGCGTGAAACCAGCCGCAGCCATGTATCTGTTTCCCAAGCTGGATCCGGTGATGTATCCGATTGCCGATGACCAGCAATTTATTCTCGATTTGCTGCTGGAAGAAAAAGTACTGCTGGTGCAGGGCACTGGTTTTAACTGGAAATCCCCTGATCATTTCAGGGTGGTTTTCTTGCCCAATGTCGATGATTTGACCGAAGCGATGACGCGTATCGGCCGTTACCTCGATAGCTATCGCAAGAAGCATGCAAAATAAACAACATTCAAAATAAGGTGAGCGTGCGCGCAAGCCATCAATGGTGAGTATAAGTATGAAAGAATTAAAAGTAGGGTTGTTGGGCATCGGTACCGTCGGCGGTGGGACATATACGGTGTTGACCCGTAACCAGTCTGAAATCACGCGCCGTCTGGGTGGCCATATCCGCATTGTGCAAGTGGCTGACCGCAATCTTGAGCTGGCAAAACAGGTGACTGGCGGCCAGGTGGCGGTGACAGATGATGCTTTTGCCGTCGTCAATAATCCTGAGATTGATGTTGTTGTCGAGCTGATTGGTGGCTACACCGTGGCTAAAGAGCTGGTATTAACCGCGATTGCTAATGGCAAACATGTGGTAACGGCCAACAAAGCCTTGCTGGCTGTGCACGGTAATGAGATTTTTAGAGCTGCGTCTGACAAAGGCGTGATTGTCGCTTTTGAAGCGGCAGTGGCGGGTGGTATTCCTATCATCAAGGCCTTACGTGAAGGCCTGAGTGCCAACAAAGTAGATTGGGTCGCGGGTATTATCAATGGCACGACTAACTTTATCCTGACCGAGATGCGCGACAAAGGCCTGGCCTTTGCCGACGTGCTGAAAGAAGCGCAACGTTTGGGCTATGCTGAAGCAGACCCGACGTTCGACGTGGAAGGCATTGATGCCGCGCACAAACTGACGATTATGGCCAGCATTGCGTTCGGCATGCCGGTGCAGTTTGAGCACACTTACACCGAGGGCATTACCAAGCTTAACCTGAAAGATATTCAATACGCGCAGGAGTTAGGGTATCGCGTGAAATTGCTCGGTATCAGCAAAAATACACAAGCAGGAGTTGAGTTGCGCGTGCATCCAACGCTGATTCCTGAAAAGCGCCTGATTGCGAACGTAGATGGCGCCATGAACGCCGTAGTAGTGAAGGGTGATGCCGTCGGCCCCACTTTGTATTACGGTGCGGGTGCCGGTGCTGAGCCAACGGCCAGTGCCGTGGTCGCTGACCTGGTCGATATTGCGCGCCTGCAAGGCACCAAGGCCGAGCAACGTGTCGCTTATCTGGGCTATCAGTTAGACCAGCAACAAGTGCTGCCAATTTTGCCGATTAGCGAGGTGCATTCTGCTTACTACCTGCGCTTGCGTGCGTCTGACAAACCAGGCGTGATGGCCGATATCACCAAAGTGTTGGCTGACCTGCAAATCTCGATTGATGCCATGTTGCAAAAAGAGCCAGCCGAGGGCGAGTCAGAAGCCGATATCGTGATTCTGACCCACACCACGCAAGAAAAAATCATGGATGCAGCGATTGCCAATATTGAAGCGCTGCCAGCCATCGCCGCCGGTGTGACCAAAATCCGCATGGAAGCACTGTCACGCTAATTTGAGCATAGGTTAAATGCAATGAAATATATCAGTACCCGCGGGCAGTCGCCTGCTTTAACATTTAGTGAAATTTTGCTGGGTGGCTTGGCACCAGATGGTGGTTTGTACTTGCCTGAGCAGTATCCGCAGTTTAGCGATGCTGACTTGAACGCCATGCGCGGCATGAATTATCGTGACCTGGCGTTTGCCATCCTGTCACGCTTGGTGGATAACAGCGATATTCCGCACGCTGACCTGAAAGCGATCATCGATAAAACTTACCGTGCTGAGGTGTATCAATACGTACGTGCAGGCCAAAATGCAGAAGATATTACGCCTACGCTCAAGCTGGAAGATAATCTCTATCTGCTGAGCTTATCCAACGGTCCGACGCTGGCGTTTAAAGATATGGCCATGCAGTTGCTGGGTAATCTGTTTGAGTATGTGCTGGCCAAGACTGGCCAAACCACCAATATTCTCGGCGCAACGTCTGGCGATACCGGCTCTGCGGCCGAATACGCCATGCGTGGCAAACAAGGCGTGCGTGTTTTCATGCTGTCGCCTTACCAGAAAATGAGCCGTTTCCAGACTGCGCAAATGTTCAGCTTGAAAGACGACAATATTTTCAATATCGCCGTGAAAGGCGTGTTTGATGATGCGCAAGATATGGTGAAGGCCGTGTCTAACGACCATGCGTTTAAAGCACAATACAAAATCGGTGCCGTGAACTCCATTAACTGGGGTCGCATTGCGGCACAAATTGTCTATTACTTTAAAGGCTACCTGGCGGTGACGAGCAACAATAGCCAGAAAGTCAGCTTTACCGTGCCTAGCGGTAACTTTGGCAATGTCTGCGCCGGGCATATTGCGCGCATGATGGGCTTGCCGATTGACCAATTAGTGGTGGCCACCAACGAAAACGATGTGCTGGACGAATTCTTTAATACCGGCGTTTACGCACCACGTGGTTCGGCCAATACTTACCATACCTCCAGTCCTTCTATGGACATTAGCAAAGCCTCCAACTTTGAGCGCTTTATTTATGATCTGGTCGGCCGGGATGGCGACAAAGTGCGCGAATTATGGTCTGCGGTGGATGCCGGTGGCCAGTTTGATTTGAAGGCACAAGGCTATTTTGCCAAAGTGGCCGGGTTTGGCTTTGTGTCTGGTCATAGCAACCATGCACACCGCATGCAAACCATCCGCGCCACCAAGGCAACCTATGGTGTCACCATTGATACCCACACCGCAGATGGCCTCAAGGTGGCGCTGGAACAGCGCAAAGCCGATGTCCCGATGCTGGTGCTCGAAACCGCCTTGCCAGCCAAGTTTGAGGATGCGATTGTCGAAGCTCTGGGAGAAGTGCCTGAGCGTCCAGCCAGTCTGGCCGGTTTAGAGGATCTGCCACAAACATCCACCGTGATGGATGTCAGTGTCGATGCCATTAAAGCGTTTATTGTCGCCAATACTTAACTCGCCGCGGGAGTCTGTCTATGCAGCAGTATCATGATTTATTGAACCACGTACTTGCACATGGGCATGTGAAAACCGATCGCACCGGCACCGGTACCACCTCGGTATTTGGTTACCAGATGCGATTTAATCTGTCTGAGGGCTTCCCGCTACTAACGACCAAAAAAGTCCATTTAAAATCGATTATTCATGAGTTGCTGTGGTTTTTGCAGGGCAGCACCAATATTGCCTATCTCAAAGAGCACGGTGTCAAAATCTGGGATGAATGGGCAGACGAGCAGGGAAATCTGGGGCCGGTGTATGGTTACCAATGGCGCAACTGGCCCAAGCCAGATGGCACGCATATTGACCAGATTACGCAGGTCATCAACCAGATTAAAAAGACACCTGACTCACGGCGTTTAATCGTTTCTGCCTGGAACGTAGCAGATGTCGAGCGCATGAAATTACCTCCTTGCCATGCCTTTTTTCAGTTTTATGTGGCGGATGGCAAGTTGAGTTGCCAGCTGTATCAGCGCAGTGCAGATATTTTTCTATTTATCTACCGTAATGCTTTTGTACATTACATAAGTCTATTGAGATTTAAAGTATCAAAAATAAACACATTATTCTCGCTTACAGTTATTCCAAATTTAATCTGATCAATTTAAATCTGCTTTCTTTTCCATAGATATTCAAGCAGATGTCACTTCAAATCCCTGTATTTAATAGGGCCAGAATCTTCAAGTAGTTGCCTCATTCTTATGCTTCTCGTTCAAATCTTCCTTATCGCTTGAGGTCTCGGAGCACTTGACCTTTGCGGATACTGGATAGCGTATTTGAATCTACTTTTACCCGCGAACTGTTAAATGGCATAACACATGCCTGTTACGTTTAATTGAGTGAGACCTGTAAGAATAATTCTTCACAAGTCCTTCAAATAAACCAATTTAAACTTTAATTATGGTTTACAAGTTTTTTTTGTTGATATATTATTTTCTTATAATGTTGTCGCGATAAATAATAGTTAGCTATTTGATTTTGTAATACATAATCAATGTGTAGCAAAAGTAGAGGTGCAAATTGATACTCCATACTGCGGATTCCGTTTGCGAGAATGAATACCTGTTCTTTGATAATTTAGAGCGTGTAGTAGAGCTTCCTACAAATTTTCTGAATTCAATGGTGGGGTCTCCAAAATCAAGAAGTAGATGCACGTTAGACTTATATTCAAAACGGTTGAAAGACTTTTGTAGTTTTCTCGAGTCGCATAGAGTCTTTGGGCAGGTAACAGTGGACCAAGCAATCGTTGGATTAAATTTGACTATCATCGACGATTTTTATAAGCATTTAATAAATAAAGGGCTGGCAGCAAGCACTGTTAGAGGTTATGAATCTCTTATTAAGTCTTTTACAAATTGGCTGGCTAGCGAGAGCTCAGGGAAAGTACACAAGAAATCACTATATTGTAATTCTGGTTTTCGAACCTCAAATCCGTCAAAAGGAATACCTAGATATTTATTACCCAACGAAGTTATTCAATTATCAAAAGGAATGCGTTGGGAGATCCAAAGGCTTATCACACATTTTATTTTCGACACTGGAGTTCGCGTATCAGAAGTTCTTAGAGTCACTCAAGATGATATTCCAAATATGGAAAACTATCCTGAGACTGATGATTATTTTCCATTAAGGATAAAGGGTAGCAAGGGGCGAAATGGTGCGTACAAAATGAGAGATACAATCATTTCTAGACCACTCTTGGTCAGATTGAATCGCTACTTTAATTCAAAATCATACATGTTTGCTAATTATGTCCCAAATCCAAAACAAGCAAGACCAGCTTTTTTTAATGTATATGGAGAGGAGCTAACCATTAAAGCAATACAAAAATTTATGGATGATGCTGCTCACAGGGCAGGTCTAGGTAAGAAAGTGTCACCTCATAGACTAAGACACGGTACCGCAATATCTATACTGAAAGCAAAAGAAAGTGGAAGCTTTCTAGATAACCTTTTATATCTTCAGAAAATGCTCGGACACGCTAGCATTAAAACAACCGAAATCTATACTCAGATTCCAGTAGCCTTGCTACAAAAGCTAAGAGAAGCATCAAATAACCCTCTTATGATTAAAAGGATAGAAGAGTCGGAAAAAATCTTTAAGGAAACGTACATTAGAGCACGTGAATTACCACCCATAAAAAAAATTGGAGTGAAAGTTGAATAATAGCTCGAACATAACTCCTTTAGATATTGAAAAATTTGGGAAGCCACCTGCGGCTACTTCAGGTAATCCATATGCACAGATCATTTGGTTATTCGATAAAAGGGCAAGCAGAGCTGCTACAAAAGAAACCAGATCAACCTATATGGGAGCAAAAAGAAAATTATTGATTTACTTGAAGGAGCAGCATGGAAATAGGCCTTTCATTTTAAAAGAACATATTGATGAATTCTTTTTTGTCCGATTGAAAAAAGTTACTGACTTACATGGAAATGTAAAAAGTGACCTACCAAAGCTCGCGTCTCATACCTTAGTAAGTTTTCTGAGCGCGGTACGGCAAACTTTAAAGGAAGCATTTGCACAAGATTTGCTTTCATGTCATTCGATACTGAATGCAAATACAAAATCCGGCTTTAGAGAAACTAATGCTCATAAAGACTATTCGGATAAAGAGCTAGAACAAATATTGACAGCCGTAAATTCAGAGATGAGAGTTGTCCTACGAATCCTTGCCGGCTACACCTCTCTAAAGCCAGGCGAAGGGAAAGACCCGCGAATTAAGTCTGAAACTAACCCAAATGCGAGACTTAATGATCCTGGTCATGGCTGGAAAATTAAAGCCAATCTTCAATGGTATTTTGAAAATGTTATGAAGGGTAATGCCAGCTTTTTAAATCAGTCAGAGGATAGTTCAAAACACAAGAATTTTTACTTTCATGCCAGTAATACCCACGGAGGTATTCAGAATGTCTACCACAGCTGGGGCGTAACTCCATTTATAGGGAGAAATTTGATTATGCCTACGGTTGTGAATTTGATATACCTCACTGGATTAAATCCAGACTCTTTACTCAACCTGAGTCTAGATTCGTATGTTGATGAGCATCCATTAACAAACATGCCTTACATAAAGTTTGAAAAAAAACGCTCTGGAGGGGAAAAGGAGCTGCACCTCTCATTGTTAGATAGTTTGGATGAGCAACCTCTTAAAAGAAAGCAAGCTATTAATGTTAAGAAAGCTTTTGACACATTAGTTGCTTTAACACAAACCATGCGAGATGGATTGCAAGATGAATGCGAACTTAAAAATAGATTGATAATTTATGAGGCAGGGAGTCGAAAAAAGTATGGTGAGGTAATTGGGCTGAGTTCCGCACAAACTTCAAATTGGTGTAGAGAAATAGTTAATAAATATGATTTAAGAAATGATGATGGAGAACCGTTGGAGTTTAATTTGGTGAGATTTCGCTCAACTAAATTAACCAATATGGCTCTTTCGGGTCGTGACCTTTTTGAAATTCAGCAGGTTGCTCGCCACAAAAGTATTACAACTACTCTTATGTATATAAATAAGAACAGACTTGACATTCCAATTCGTAAAGTTGTGAGTGAGGCTTTGCAGAGAATTAGGGAGAATAGAGCTGACTATACAAACGAGTGCTCCACAAAGATAAGTACGGCTCCCGAATATCAACCAATCAAGATTTATAAGGGATTGGTTGCAGATTGTAAAAACACCTACGATCCACCTGACTCTGTAAAAAGATTGCAAGGGTATGTTCAAGGTTCCGCATGTACTAGATTCAATATGTGTCTTTTTTGTAAAAACGTGATCTTATTAAAAGAGCACCTCCCAGTGTTAGCAGCCTACCGAAGTCAACTCTTGGACTTACAGAACAACAATATTCAAAATCTACCAAATGCAGATCATTACGATAAAACTCTCGAGTTATTAGAGCAACTTTTCGATCCAGACGAAAGCGAGTTCGATTCTGATGTTCTTGAATGGGCTGTCGAAATGTCCGAGACGCTAGACGTTGTAATTGACCCTCTAATCTATCATGGAGTAACCCGTGATTGATAAAGCGAAGAAAATTGATATTAAATCCGTAATAGAGAATGACTTCAACTTTGACGAGGAGTTTTATGTTTCCAAGAAGTCTAAATTTCAGGACGACTTTTGGGATTTTTTTGATGAAAGCTTAACTAGACAAACATCAGTACCAATTTCTCGGCTTCAGATAAATTGGGAAAACTATAGATGTCATGTTTCTGGTGATTCAAATGAAGCCCGGTCAATTCCAGACCAGCTAATATATGAGTTGAAAATACTTACAGCGATAAGTTATCTTGTTGACAGTAGTCTAAAGGGAAAAGGATGGGTAAAGCCACAAACAGTTATTGTAATGGTCAAGATTCTGGCACGCTTTTTCTCAGCAGTTTATAAAGAAAGTTTAATTTCATTACGTTCTCAATCAGGAAGTCTGAGTCATATTTCATCAATAACGGATATTAGGCTTCATGACATTGCGGAGACTCTTAAATCATATTCCTTCAAAGATGGTAAGGCTTTAAAAAAGGGTTTAAAAGACCTTACAAGCCCAATCGTAACCAGATATTTGGGTAAAGGGGTGCTCTGGACTAATACTGATATTGAGGCGCTAGCTTTTAAGTATGAAACGCAGCGGACGGACTACAATCCGGTAATGCCAAATGATTTATTTAAATTCTTATCTAACCGTGCCTGTGGAGAGGTTAAAGGCTTTTTAAATTGGCTCAATATTGAAGCGGCTGATAATGGCCATGCTGAAATACCAAAACATAAAGTTCTTGAATGTTCTTCGGGTGGGAATTTGGTCTTTGAAGACTATACAAATATAAGGAAAATTGACCGAGAAATTTCAGCGGCTTTAAGCAAGAAGCGTCATTTTGGAACTATCAAATTGAGAGCAAAATTCAAAGAGGATCACGGAATATTACTTAGTGATGTATTAGATTACATTTACAAGGTCCAGCGGGCAGCTTATACCATAATCGGAATGTATACAGGGGCCAGGTATTCGGATTTGACCACCTTTCAAGTAGGCTGTATCAAGAAACATCATGGTATTTATGTGTTGCTGGGCACATTAGTTAAAAGCCAGGATGACCTGTCACCAGAAGAAAATGACATATGGCCAGCGATACCAATAATGCGAGATGCATTGCGATGTCTCGAAGAAATTTCAAGAGTGACATTCAATCCATATTTGATTTCTAGCAGAGAAACTGTACCAATTGGAGTAAAGCCAACACCTCTAAGCATTACCGGATTTGTTGGAAGTATGAATAATTATTTGCGGGAAATCGATACCACAGAAAGATGGCGAAGTTGGGTTATCAGTTCTCACCAACTTCGTCATAGTCTTGCGAACCAACTTGCTAGAGCTGATTTGGGTTTAATGTTTATTGCCCATCAATTGAAACATTTATATTCTGCATTGAATGCAATACCCCCGTCAGTTACTTTGATGTATGGGAATATTGCTGATATTTCTGCTCAAAGAGCGAGGCAGACGACTAACGCATACACCGAGATTGCTTCAAGCCTTTATGATCCCGATACGCCAGTTGCTGGAGGTGGGGCTGAGGAATTCAAACAAAGAAGAAGGGTATATTTTCAAGGCATGGCCGCTCAAGGCTGGTCCAAAGAAATGCTAATGGCTCAGCTTTCAAAACAAGGTATTCCTTTTGCTAGTGTCGGCACTGGCTATTGCGGAGGTCGTAGGGATCGTTTACTGAAAGACGGGACAAAAGAGACAAGTCCCTGCATTGGTTCGCTTCAATGTAATCCAGGAAAGTGTAGCCAAGCAATTATTACATCAACGCATGTGCCTCAGTGGAAGCGAATTTATGAGCAAAATATACAGATGGCTCATGATGATGCTTTCGCTCACGCTAAAGACGTTCATTTAACTGCTGCTTTAGAAGCTAAGATGGTTCTAGAAAGTCTCGGAGAAAAAGTTGAAAATAGTTAACAAATCAAGTCTTCCTCAGGCTCTTGAAGAAAAAAATCAAGCTGACTTTATTACGGTTACAAATAGGATTTCTGATGCTTTACAGAAAATATCCTCTAATCCTAAACTCAAACCTACACAGTCAGTGCTTGCTAGATTGTCCAAGGTTAGCAGAGGTACTCTAAATAATAGAGTTTGGCCTTTAGAAAAGCTTGAAGAGATCAAAAGCCAAAGAAAAGATTTAGTAAAACTCGTTGAGAGTGAGAAAGAAAGTACAATCCCACCTCTGCCGAGCCTAAGCTTAGAAGAGCGCCTGAATTGTAGCCGTGAGGAAGTTCGCGTTTGGAAAACAAAAGCAGATCAGTATGCCAAAGACAATGAGCACTTAAGACATCTTCTTGAAGTTCAGACTAGAAGAGTCAACTTATTGCAGACTAACCTAGAGAATTCAAACGATCCTCTTTTAAAGAATGTAATTGAGTTTAATACAATAAAACCAATTTAGATTACTTGAATTTTATAATCGGTTTAAAAGTTAATTCGCTTTCAACTTTTAATCCTAAAGAGTCAACTAAAAAAGTATCTTCGTTAGCTAATTCATAGCGATATACTATATTTTCAATTCCTTCATGAAAATATTGTGCAAGTGATACTCCTCTTAATCTTGCCAAACTCCAATCGCTTGTATTATTCAAACAGTAAGGAATAACGACGTATGCTTTGTTTATCTCATTTCCTGAAGCAAAGTCAGTTAGCTTTATAAAATCTGCGATTAAATGAGTTTTAGAAAAACTGATATCTCCAGAAACACCTTCCTCCTCTCTCACCTCACAAAGAAACCAAGGGGAATAGTCAACAAGTTCAATACTGTTTTTTTGATAAAAAGAAAAAAACATAAATGCTATCCAAATAGTAAGTCATAGATCTGAATGGTATTTAGCTAGGTCCTCTTTAACTATGGAAATCAGATATTCAAACGAATGATTCACATCCATGTTTAGATAAGTCTGGACAATCAAACTGATAGGATGGACACCTACAACTTTGGCTATATCATCAATTTTCTCTAAAGTTGGAGAAACATGACCTTTCTCAATAGAACCTATATATGTACGACTAGTACCAAAGTCTCTATGTGTAATCCCGTTTGACTTTCTAAATCCCTTCAAAGTAATTCCGAACGCAATTTTGGTATCCATATGTACTCCAGGCTGATGCTGGGAGTATAGGATATTGCGAGTTTCTCAAAAGTAGCATTACACTATATATAGTGTCAATAAATAAAATAAATTTTCGAGGTATGAAGATGACGAATTTGAATGAAGAGAGTTTTGGAATTGATTTAATCCCTAAGAGTTTAGATGACGTAATCAGAAGAAATCGAGATCAGCTTAAATTGGAGAGAGTGTCACTAAATGATTTGGTACACTTAAACTCAAATCTGAAATTTACCTGTATTAATGGCGTTATCCAAGATGCCTTTTTTTACAAACGAGTGATATCGGCACATCCAATTGAACACGTTTTTTTAGTAGGATTTATTCAAAATGATGAAGGTAAAAATGCTTATCATACCTCTCCGATAAAGTATTTCGATAAGCAAAATAATGCAGTTCTGACGGCATCAGGATCGTATTATCTTATAGAGAGTTATCTAATAGGAGAGCCAAAATTAGATTTCCTTTTGCATATTTGCAGTGTGGCTCATCGAGATAACTGGGGAGCATTTTTTGGTGTGCTTGAAGTGTTCTATTAGAAGAGAATAAGCAAACTTATAAAATGCTTGAAAAGAACTACGTGGCCGTTCTATTATATCCTAGCCCGATATAAACAGTATTCGTATGCTCATGGGGCAAGGTGCATGTAGATCTACCTTTTGCTGGCAACTTCTCAAAGCCATCTTTGGGTTCAATTAGTAAATCTGACACTCTTTAATATTAAGCCTCAACCTTGGTTACACACCATACACATCAGCTGGATTGTTTGGCACTTCGTTTTCCGCGAGAAAATTGAGGTTACTGTTTAGGAAAACGGCAAACCAAACTTGAATGGAGTGGGTGTTGGCCCTAATTAACTGGGACCAATAACTCAAACTGTTTTTAGCTTGAAGCGCCCTTATCATCTACTGCAATTGCATCATGGTCTAATGAGTCATGCAGATGTCTAGCTGCTTCCACGTACGGCGTACACATACTTGAACGGAAGTCATACGCCACCAACAAAGAGCAAAATACATCATCATGGCTTAGCGCCAAGCTTTTATGTTGCCTTAAGTGACTTTCCGGGAAAGCAGATGAGTTTCCTGTCCAAACTATCAAAGGCACTCTGGTTTGTTCTTTTGGCGCAATCATCACTGGAGCCGCGTGCAGATACATTCCATACTCACCAAGAGACTCCCCATGGTCTGCGATATACAACATTCCAACATCATAATTTTCTTCATAGGGTTTCAAGAATTTGATGACCTCTGACAAGAAATAATCCGTATAAAGGATTGCATTGTCGTAGGAGTTGTCTATCTCTTGTTTCGTACAATCTTTAAGCTCTTTGGATTTACAAACCGGGCTAAACTTTTCAAAGCTAGCTGGGTATCTCCTGAAGTATTCTGGACCATGATTGCCCATTTGATGCAATACGATGAGGATGTCTTTATCGCCTTTGGATTGGATGTGCTTATCAAGACCGTCCAACATGCCAACGTCCCGACATTCTGGATCGCAAATTGGATTCAATGTGGTTGACTGGAAATTTTGGTATTTAACTCTCAAAGCAACGCCTTTGGAGTCTGAGTTGTTGTCTCTCCACAAAACGTCAATGCCATTTCTGGCGAGCACATCAATGACATTCTCTTGATTTAATGCTGCCTGTTTATCGTAATTCTTCTTACCAAGAGAAGAAAACATACACGGCACTGAAACACTTGTAGAAGTCCCGCAAGAGGAAACGTTATCAAAACTGATCACGTTGGCGTTTGCGAGGTTGGGATTGGTAATACGTTGATAACCATTCAGTGAGAACCTGTCAAACCGAGCTGTTTCGCCAACCACCATAATAATCAGCTTATGTTTATTACTGGTAGAGGTAGTCTTTACTGCGTCTCCAGCAATGGTTTTGAGCACTGTATTGCGTGCCTCATAGACCTTGGCTTCTTGACTCAAGTAGTTGTAGGCAGAGTAAATTGAGTAAGTCGGGTTTGCATAAAATCTGACAATTTTATGCTCTCTAATGAATGACGCGTAACCAGCAGTGAATGGTAAAACAACCATGATGGCTGTTAATCCAAGTGCGGAAATCGCTTTTAGTCTACCTTTAAGTTCTTGTTTGAGTGATGCACTCTTTGGAAAGAACTTTATGACCAAGTAGGCTGGAATCAAGCCAAGCGCAACGAATCTGAACAATAGCTCGAAGCTGAGCAATCCCTGCATTTCTTTGAGGTCAGTTTGCGCTACGTTATCCATCATTGTGTGATCAATAACCACACCAAAGCTATCCATAAAGTAAGCGTTAGTGGAAGCGACGATGATCAATGCGGCTAAAACCCATCTTGCTGGTCTGCCTATGCTTAGAATCTGAAAGACGATAGCGATTGTAGCAAAGAAGAAAATTACCAGAGAAACTAAGAATGGTAGGTTATGGAAACTTAACGGATAAGTTTTCAGCAGGTTTTGACAAAAGGAAAGGTTGCCAGTGACCATGATGAATAATGAAATCGCAAATATCCACCTGGTTTGTGTTTCTGGTACAGAAAAGTATTTTCCAATCCCTGTTTTGAAAGTACTTATGAGCATTGTATGTATCTTCTAATGATTATCGTTCCCAATAAGCAATTCGGATGCCATTTTTTAACCCATTGATTTTAAGTATTTATTCCATTTTTTTATATTGCATATTATGCATTTTTTGCAGAAGGATGATCCTGAGACTGCAAACTCTGCAGATTTAACATCATTGAGGTAGAGACTCCACGCATTACCCCTCAATTGGATTCTCGTACATTTGGTTACACTGAAAAAATTGACTAATCAATAAGTTATTGTTAGATTTAAAAAAGCATGTATCAAATTTTCAGAAAATTTATGGTTTTTCTTGCGCTGATCTCAGTGATGAGTTCATCAGTGTGGGCTTTTTCGCCAGAAGTTTTGTTTGATGATGCAACGACGTCTCAAGCCGTGATGCAAGATGTGCACTTGATTAATAAGTCGCATGTTAATTCCATTTCGGATAATGAGAATGTGCCAATGCCGGAGCAGTTCTGTAATCATGCTTGCCATATCTCTGCACATATGACGGCCATTGAAACCAGTGAAATTATTAATTCACTACCAGAATTAGATACAACGATTTTCAAAATCGAATCTAAAGATCAATTCACCAATCCTGTTCTGAAAAGTCTCTACCGACCTCCTGCGCTCGCTTAATCAATTTTTCTAAGATGCCGATTTATTCGGCGTCTTGATCATTGATCTAACGAGAGAGGTCTTACCGTGTTTGAATCATCTTTTAGAAGATGGCTATTGGTTTCAATAGCTTTCTTGTCAGCCCCATCTATACAGGCTGAGCCATTAACATTGGACGCAGCTTGGAATATCGCTGCCCAGAACAACCCAGATCTGAAGCGCCTGATCGCAAACCAGAGTATTCCTGCTGGCGAATTCCAGGATGCATCCGGTCCACTTTATTACAACCCAACGCTGAGTTTGGAAGCCAGAACGCGCCGAATTGCGCAAACAGGTGGTTCAGACCCATATCGCGGTGAGTATGGTATTGGTGTTTCACAAACCTTTGAGATTGCAGGCCAACAAGGCTTCCGTAGACAAGCGGCCGAAGAGAGTAAAACGGCCATTAGTCAGGATATCGCTGAAGAGTACCGGCTCTTGCATGCACAATTAGAAGAGCAGTTCATTAACGTGCTTGCCGTACAAAAGCGTATAGACGTTGAAAAGCGCATTCTCAAACTCATCGAGCAGAACACCTCACTCTCACGTAAGCGAGTGAGTGCCGGCGAGGATAGTTTGCTTGATGGCAACCTGGCCATCGTGGATGCAGAGCGTGCAAGAAATCAGCTAATCTCCCTCAATGAGCAACTATTGCGTGCCAGAACTCAACTGGCTGCAACACTACAGCTTAATGCAAATGACTTTCCTGAAGTCATGGGCGAGTTAACGCCAAATCAAACGCAATATACGCTGCAAGATCTTTTCAGTAAGCTAGATACACGGCCAGGCATCCAGGCACTTACCAGTAAAGAGGCTTCTGCACGTTCTCGTTTAGAACTGCAAAAGAGCATGCGTTACCCAGACTTAACTGTCAGCCTGATCAATACGACCGAGGCCAGCCTGGCTGGTAGCGACAATATCTCTTCCATTGGTGTATCTATGCCTTTGCCTATTTTCCGCCGAAATGCAGCAGGCATTGGTCGGGCGTCGGCTGAACTCACTCAATCTGAAATCAATCGGGCCTCTGGCACACGTAATGCAAAAGCGACTGTAGAGGCGGCATGGCTGCGTCGTGAAAATATCAAAGACCGCGTCAGACGCTTGAATAGCGAGGTATATCCAAAGCTCGAAGAGAACCTGACGCTCTCTAAATTGGCGTTTGAAAACGGTGAAATTGGTCTGCCTCAGTTGTTAATTGTTCAAAGACAAGTTGTTGATGCACAGCGGGACATTATTGACGCTCAGAAGGAGCTCCGTCTTGTGCAGATTGAACTGGAATATATCTCTGGCTGGTTATCCCCTATCGCTGCGGCCAATCAAAACTAGGAAATAAAAATGCTAAAGTTCTTCAAAAATTTATACGTCGTAGCGCTGGCATGCTCAGTCATCATTTTCTTTATACTTTTAAGCGGGTGCAGCTCGAAAAGCAACCAAGCTGAAGGAGCAAAAGCAGAACCTTCAACAGTTGCCACAGAGGCCAAGACTGACGAAGACTTAATCAAACTGAGCAACTCAGAGATTCAGCAAAGCGGTGTCACTATTGCTAAAGTCACCAAACAACCCATACAGGATCAACTCAGTTTTACGGCTAATATTCTGGCCAATCAGAACAAGCTGGCGCACGTGACGCCCCGTATTGAAGGCAAGCTGTCTAAAGTCATTGCTAATCTTGGGGATCATGTCAAAACAGGCCAGACCCTGGCTGAAATTGACAGTATCCAGATGGGTGAAGCTCGTGCCCAATTCAGAAGCTCTAAAACTGATCTAGCGCTCGCCCAAGCAAACTTCGACCGTATATCCAAGCTGTATGAGGATAAGGTTGTTCCACAAAAGCAATTCATCGAATCACAGTCAGCATTAGAGCGAGCTAAATCGGCACTTTATGCAGACTCCGAAAGATTGAGAATGTATGGCGGCCTAGGCCAACCGAGTGGTTCTACATACGTCTTGAAAGCACCATTCAACGGTATTGTGATTGAGAAAAATGCGGTCATTGGTGAGTTGGCTAATCCAGCAGATACTATCTTCACGATTGCCGATATGTCTACTGTCTGGATTGATGCTGATGTCCCCGAGCGAGACTTGCAATATCTGGAGGTCGGCAAAACAGCCAGTGTAACCGTGACCGCTTATCCTGATGAGGTCTTTACCGGTAAAGTAAGTTATCTATCCAGTGTCGTAGACAAGACCACGCGTACGGTAAAGGCACGTATCGAGCTCCCAAATGCAGATCAAAAACTCCGCATTGATATGTTCGCCAAAGTTGTGCTGAATCATTCTGGCACCAAGGAAGTTTTGGTCGCGCCAAATACTTCCGTTGTGATGGTCCAGGGTATACCGAATGTCTACGTTAGCGCCGAGGGTGGTTTCAAAGCAAGAGCGGTCGAACTTGGTGCTCGATATAACGAGTACGTCGAAATTAAGACTGGGCTGACTGAGGATGAAAGTATCGTTCAGACCGGTGTATACGCGCTTAAAGCTCGACAACTCAAATCACAAATCAGTGATGAGCACTAGGAGAACAGCATGTTGAATTGGATATTAGATGCTGCTCTTAAATACAAGCTGCTGGTCATTCTGGCATTTGTGGTCGTGGTTTTTTTCGGTGCAAAGGCATGGCAGGAAGTCCCTTTAGATGCCTTCCCTGATGTCACGCCTGTTCAGGTAAACGTATATACAGAATCTCCCGGTCTTGCTTCAGAAGATGTGGAAAAACTCATTACCTTTCCGGTAGAGAGTTCACTGGCTGGCCTCAAAGGCATAGAGGAAATTCGTTCAGTGTCATTGTTTGGATTGTCGTATGTCAGTGTGTATTTTTCTGACACCACAGATATCCAACAAGCACGTTTCTTGGTGGGTGAGAAACTTGCTGACGCCCGCTCCAGAATGCCGGCAGGATATGGCGAACCAACGCTAGGACCTAACACTTCTGGGCTAGGCCAGGTACTTTGGTACACCTTGAAGTCTGACAAGCAATCCACCATGGATCTGCGCACATTGCATGACTGGAATGTGCGCATGGTGATGCGTACCGTCCCTGGCGTAGATGACATCACCTCCTGGGGTGGTAACGAAAAACAATTTCAGGTGCAAATTGATCCGCAAAAGTTATTCAAATATGGCCTGACATTTTCTGAAGTCATTGAGCGCTTAGTCGCTAATAACCATCAAGTCGGAGGGCAGTATGTCAACATAGGTCAAGAACAGTTCTTGGTTCGTGGCTTAGGACTAGTGAAGAATAGCCGTGACATTCAGCGTATTGTTGTCTCTGAAAATCAAGGTACCCCAGTCTATGTAGAAAATATTGCCAAAGTCGTTGAAGGCGCAGGCCCTCGCTTCGGTGCTGTCACGCAAGATGGCAAAGAAGTGGTAATGGGAATGGTGCTTGCCAGGATAGGTGAGAATGCTCAGCAAGTTGTTGACGCCGCTAAAGAGAAGCTGAATCTGGTTAAAGCCACCTTGCCTAAAGGCGTGACGCTGGAAACTGTTTATGATCGCACCGCGATCATCGACAAAGCGATTCGTATGGCAGACCGCGCCATGATTGAAGGCGCATTACTAGTGATTGCCGTGTTATTCATGCTGCTTGGCGAAGTTCGCTCCGCTCTGGTCGTGGTTGTCGCCATTCCTATGGGTCGCCTGATTGCTTTCATCTTTATGGAGAAATATGGCATCTCAGCAAATTTGATGTCATTAGGCGGCCTCATCATTGGCTTGGGTATGACCATTGATGGTCCGTTAGTACTTGTTGAGAATTGCTTCAGGCGCTTGGCGCACTTCGCTGGTCAGAAGGTGGATAGATCCAAAATCGTACTGGATGCTTCACGTGAGGTGATCAATCCTATCACTTTCGGTGTACTGATCATTACCGTGGTTTTCCTGCCTATCTTTTCCTTGACTGGCTTGGAAGGGAAGTTGTTTAAGCCGCTCGCCATCAATATGACTTTCGCCATGATTGGCTCAATGATTCTGACGCTCACACTGATTCCTGTGTTGTGCTCTCTGGCATTGAAACCAAAAGAGGAGAGAGACCCTTGGCTGATACGCTTGATTAAGCCTAAGTATGTCTCACTGTTAAAGTGGTGTTTGTCACAAAAAAAATTAGTAGTCGGCTCAACTGGTATTGCCTTCATTGCAGCATTAGCGATGTTTCCATTCTTGGGTAAAGAGTTTATGCCTAACCTACAAGAACAGGACATTCTATTTCGCGTAACAAGCATCCCCTCAACGTCTTTGGATCAATCTATTGGAGTCTCTGATCGAGTTGCAAAGAGTTTGAAAAAAATGCCGCAAGTACAAAGTAGCCTAGCGATGATTGGTCGTGCTGAAAAAGGCGAAACTGCTGACGTGAACTACATGGAAGTATTGGTGCATCTAAAGCCAGTTGATGCATGGCCAAAAATGATGACCTATGGTGAGCTTGCTCAAGAGCTTCAGGAGCAATTAGAGAAGGATGTGCCAGAAGCTGTTGTAGGAGCAACGCAACCCATTCAAATGCGGGTTGAGGAGCTCATCTCTGGGGTGAGAGCTACTCTTTCAGCCAAAGTTTATGGCGAGGATCTGGCAACCATAGATCGCATCGCTAATCAGGTACGGTCAGTCATCGCCAAGGTCGATGGTGTTGCTGATTTGGCATTGGAGGCGAATATTGGCAAACCCCAACTCATTATTAATGTAGATCGTGAGGCCATTGCTCGATATGGCATTAATGCGGACGATGTGCTTCAGATTGTTCAATCAGGTATTGGGGGCAAGTCTGTCTCTACCCTGATTGATGGTGTTAAACGATTTGCCATACAAGTATGGCTGCAGCCTGAGTATCGCAGCGATATCAGAGCGATTAACGATATTCCTATCTCTACAGCTCAAGGTGCATTGATTCCGCTGTCGCAAGTAGCAAGTGTCGATGTGGAGGAAGGCTACTCATTCGTCAGACGTGAGCAATTGCAACGTTACGCCGTCATTCAAATGGATGTTCAAGGGCGTGACATTGATGGCTTCGTTAAAGAGGCCCAGGCCGCGATCGAACAGCAAGTAAAACTGCCAAGTGGATACTGGATTCAATGGGGCGGTGCATTTGAGAATCAGCAAAGAGCCATGACTAAACTGGCAATTATTGTGCCGCTCACGATTGGCTTGATATTCGTGCTGCTATATACAGCCTTCCATTCACTCCGTTATGCCGGTCTGATTATTGCCAACGTACCTTTTGCAGCTATCGGCGGGATTTTCTCTCTGGCGATTGCCGGGCAGTACCTGTCAGTGCCTGCGGCAATTGGCTTCATCGCCGTCTTCGGGGTTGCCATGCTGAACGGTATTGTTTTGGTGGAGTTTATCAACGGGTTGCGTGAAGAAGGTAAAACCGTAGATGAAGCTGTACTGGAAGGTACAACCCTCCGACTAAGGCCGGTGATGATGACAGCGATGGTTGAGATTTTCGGTCTAATTCCATTCCTACTGGCAACCGGTGTGGGCTCAGAAATCCTCAGACCACTTGCTGTTGTAGTCATCGGAGGTCTGTTAACAGCCACTGCATTAACTCTGGTTTTCCTGCCAGTTGCATACGACTGGATGGAAACAAGAAGGGAGCTCAACGAAGCCAAAATCACCAATTGATTTGGAGTTTTGGTTAATCAATCGCTTGTGCCAGGTTGCCGTTTGGGCAGCCTGGTAATCTTAAACACATGTTTCATGATTCCATCTAGGAGAACATCGTGAATAGTTCTAAAAATCATAAAAATGAAAATGTGCCGTGCCCGGACTGCATGGATAAAGGATCAACAAAGGTAGCTGGAATCTCAGAGGACTCATCACTCCACTCAGTTTCTGCAGACGATAATGCCGCAAGATTTCGTATACCTTCCATGGACTGTGCCTCAGAGGAGTCTGAAATCAGGCGTGCACTCGCTAAGATTGATGGAATTAAAAGCTTAAGATTTAATCTGGGGGCGCGGGAGTTAATCATTAATGCCGACGCTGACAGCATCCAACTTGCCGTCGAGGCAATCAAAAAGGCAGGTTTCAATTCAGAGTTAATTTCTGATGCAGAGAGTTTTGAAAGCGGTTCAGAGCTATCAAAAGGATTCTGGAATACATGGGGCAGGCCAATCAGCGGTCTAATCTTGGCTGTGATTGCTGAAGTCCTTGAGTTTGCATATCCGGATATTCAAGAAATTAAATATCTTGGAATGGCTTTAGCCAGCATATCCATCATACTCGCTGGACTGGATGTCTACGTAAAAGGCCTAAAAGCCTTCGGTGATGGCCGCTTAAACATCAATTCATTAATGACAGTTGCTGTCACAGGCGCCTTCCTCATTGGTCAATGGCCAGAGGCCGCAATGGTCATGGCGCTATATGCCATTGCAGAAGCAATTGAAGCCAAGGCCGTGGATAGAGCCAGGAATGCGATTAAGAGTTTGATGGAATTAACGCCAGAGGATGCCGAAGTTTTGCAACCGGATGGGGCTTGGAAGCGTGAATTAGTCAAAGACATCCCTATCGATGCAAAGGTACGCATTCGACCGGGGGAGCGTATTCCACTGGATGGCATCGTTATCTCTGGTCAAAGTGCAATAGATCAGTCGCCTGTTACTGGTGAAAGCTTACCGGTTGATAAATCTCCCAATGACGAGGTATTTGCAGGGACAATCAACCAGGCCGCAGAACTAGAGATTCGAATCACTTCACTTGCTTCGAATAGCACAATCTCCAGAATCATCAATGCGGTCGAGGAAGCCCAAGGGGCCCGTGCACCTACACAAAGATTTGTAGATGCATTCGCGGCATTCTATACCCCGGCGGTCTTTGTGCTTGCACTCATCGTAGCCCTCTGGATGCCATTCTTGCTGGAATGGACATGGATGAAGTCAATCTACAAAGCCTTGGTCTTACTGGTGATCGCTTGCCCATGTGCATTAGTGATATCCACCCCAGTGACTGTAGTGAGTGGTCTTGCTGCGGCAGCGAGGAGAGGAATACTCATCAAAGGTGGCGTGTATCTTGAAGAGGCACGCAAGATCAAAGCAGTCGCACTGGACAAGACCGGCACAATTACCGAAGGGAAGCCTAAGTTATCTAATTTCGAAGTATTCGATTTGCAGGCTGACTCAGCCGAATTGAAGGGCATTGCAAAAAGCTTGGCAAGCAGGTCTGACCATCCGGTCTCCAAAGCGATTGCAGAAGGTTTATCTGCGCAGGCAAAGGAGGTAAAAAACTTCAAAGCTATTGCAGGACGCGGCGTCCAAGGCCGAATAGCAGATACTACTTACTTCCTGGGTAATCATCGATGGATTGAAGAGCTTGAACTCTGCACTCCAGAAATTGAAGCTCAATTATCAATATTGGAAAACACTGGTCGTACAGTCAGTTTGTTAGCTACTACCGAAAAGGTGCTGGCAGTTTGTGCGGTTGCCGATACGATCAAAGCCTCCTCCAAAGCAGCAGTTTCAGAACTAATATTACTTGGTGTCACGCCAATTATGTTGACCGGGGATAATGCGGCCACAGCAAAAACGGTCGGTGTCCAGGCGGGTATTACTGAGGTAAAAGGTAATCTTTTACCAGAAGATAAATTGAAGGAAATTGAATCTCTTCAGAAACAATTCGGTGTGACCGCCATGACCGGTGATGGAATCAATGACGCCCCATCTTTAGCAAGGGCAGACATCGGTTTTGCAATGGGCGCTGCTGGCACGCACACCGCGATGGAAGCAGCGGATATTTTAGTTATGAATGATGATTTACGTAGGCTACCTGAAACTATTCGACTCTCAAAACAAACGCACGCCATTCTTTGGCAGAACATCGTACTCGCCTTAGGCATCAAGTTTGTATTTTTGTTTTTAGCTTTATTTGAAAATGCATCCATGTGGATGGCCGTATTTGCGGATATGGGAGCAAGTTTGATAGTGGTGTTTAATGGCTTGCGACTGATTACTTTCAAACCTAAGTCAAAAAGCTGATTTCGGAAATAATTGCTAATGATATTCACAGCTAATCATTTGTCGAAGCATTTTAGGGAGAGAAAAGATGTTGCTCAAAAAGTTGGATGAAGAATTGAATTTGCAGCAGGCTGCTTTACGGATACGTAGTCAGCGCCAAGAGTTACTTGCTTCTAACATTGCAAATGCCGATACACCACAATATAAAGCGAAAGACATAGATTTTAAAGCGGCAATGCAATCTGCGATGCAGCAAATGTCAGGTAAAAATCCAACAGGCCAACATGCAGGCCTGTTGCAGCAGACTAATGAATCACATTTAAACGCGGTGAAAACCAATTCGGGAGATACCCTATACCGTTCTTTAGTACAAGGCTCTGTAGATGGTAATACGGTAGACATGGATGTTGAACGAAATGCCTATGTGGACAATGGAATTCGCTATGAAGCCGGGTTAACTTTTGTGACGGACAAACTTAAAGAAGTGATGGCTGCAATTAATGGCAATGGCTCGTAAGTTTGCCGCTAACCATAAGATAAAGGGATAACATAAATGGCTAATGTGCCCTCTCTCAAAATACATCCGGAAGCAATATTTGCCATACTAGCTGCCATTTTATTTGGTTTGGCGACGCCTGTCGCCAAGCTTCTAATTGGTGATGTTTCACCACAAATGTTGGCTGGATTATTGTATTCAGGGAGTGGGATTGGCCTATTACTCCTATATGCGCTAATTCGCTTGTTTAAACAAAATAATAGTGAACACCTCTCTATACAGGCATCAGATCTATCCTGGCTATCAGGGGGTATTTTATTTGGTGGCGTACTTGCACCTTTGTTGCTTATGCAGGGTTTGCGCGCTACACCCGCCTCTATGGCGTCACTATTACTTAATCTGGAAAGTGTTTTCACTGCGCTGATGGCCTGGCTCATATTCAAGGAGCACTTTGATCGGCGAATTTTGATTGGGATGACTTGCATTTTGGTGGGCAGCCTATTGTTATCATGGCCTAAACAGCTCAGTTCAGCTTTTCCATTTGACACCTTGGCCATCGTGGGTGCCTGCGCTTGCTGGGCGATTGATAATAACCTTACCAGGAAGATTGCAGCAAATGATGCCCTTCTAATTGCTTGTATCAAAGGGTTAGTGGCTGGTTTGATTAATCTGGGAATTGCATTAAGCCTTGGTAATGCTTTACCTGTCTTTACCGTAGGTATGAGTGCCGCCGCGATAGGCTTTCTCAGCTATGGGGTTAGTCTCGTATTATTTGTTATGTCTTTGCGGCTCATTGGCACTGCCAGAACAGGAGCATATTTTTCTGTTGCTCCATTTGTTGGTGTAGCTTGCTCTTTTCTATTGCTTCATGAGCAACCTGATACCTTGTTCTGGTTGGCTACCTGTTTAATGCTGATTGGAGTTTGGCTCCATTTAACCGAGCATCATGCTCATCTGCATCATCACGAAGAATTACTACATCAACATAGTCATTTTCACGATGAACACCATCATCACACTCATGAGTTCGATTGGGATGGAGGCGAACCACATGTGCACCCACATGAGCATAAGAACTTAAGTCATAGTCACCCGCATTTTCCAGATATGCATCATCAACATAAGCACTAATTTCTAGATCAAATAGTACGATAATGTGAAATGCTACCCTGAACTCAATCCAAATATTGGACTTCACCGCTTTAATAGGCGATTATGATATTCAATTTCAAGCCAACTTGACTGAACGAAGTAAACCCAATATTTTTCTGATAACAACTGACCCATAGTATATAGTGGCTTGACCACTCTGACCTTTGGGGGAAAGCCAGCGAACGCTAGTTTTTTCATTTTTAGCTGCCTGCCTTGGCTAAGATTATAATTTTTCAAATAGGAGATCTCATTCCATTGTGCACTTCTTGTCACCATGCGGCCCACAACGGAGGCGTTGTTTGATCTAGCTTAAAGCCTAAACTGACCTGATTCTTTAATTTAGAATAAAATCAGTTGACCTTCCAATTGTAGGAAGCTTTAGACTGATTTGCATCTAATACAAGTTTCGGATTATGAGCATGTCTAAAAAGACTTTAAGTGATGCCATTCAAGATATTTCCCTCCCCATTGAAGGGATGACATGTGCCAGCTGCGTTGGTCGTGTTGAAGCCGCCTTAACAAAAGTCCCTGGGGTAAAAAATGTCTCAGTTAACCTCACAACCGAGCGAGCGACGATTCAAGCTACCGAAGGTGTTGATCCCACTGCCTTGATCGAAGCTGTTCATAAAACTGGTTATGAAGTTCCAACATCCAAGATAGAACTCAATGTGATTGGCATGACCTGTGCGTCATGTGTTGGTCGTGTTGAGAAAGCCCTCAGATCTGTACCGGGAGTTTTTGAAGCAACAGTTAACTTGGCCACTGAGCGTGCATCAGTTATTGGTTCTGTCGGCCCCGCAGAATTGATTTCCGCGATTGAGCGTATTGGTTACGAAGCTAAGATCATTGACTCTCTATCCTCCTTACAAGGTGTAGCCGAGAGTCAAAAAGAAGTTGAACTGCTCAAATTGAAGCGAGACCTCATACTGGCAGCAGCACTGTCGTTACCAGTATTTCTCATGGAAATGGGTGCGCATTTGATACCAGGTGTGCACGAGTTAATTATGGACACTATCGGCATGAAACCTAGTTGGTACATGCAGTTTGTGTTGACTGCTCTGGTACTGGCTTTCCCTGGTAGACGCTTTTACCAGAAAGGCTTTCCTGCGCTACTTAGGCTTGCCCCTGACATGAACTCACTCGTCGCGGTAGGTACTGCTGCGGCCTTTGGATATTCCATCGTCGCGACCTTCGCCTCCGGACTGTTACCGGAAGGAGCTGTCAATGTCTATTATGAAGCGGCTGCAGTCATCGTCGTTTTGATATTACTTGGCCGATTTTTGGAGGCACGTGCCAAGGGGCGTACTTCCGAAGCAATCAAGCGACTGGCTAAAATGCAGGTCAAAGAAGCGCATGTGATGCGCAATCATCGCTTTTTGGATGTCCCTATCAATGAAGTGGTGCTCAATGATGTGCTCGAAGTTCACCCCGGTGAAAGAGTACCGGTAGATGGTGTAGTCACCAATGGTAGAAGCTTCGTTGATGAATCCATGATCACTGGAGAACCTATTCCTGTCGAGAAGACCATGGGTAGTTCTGTAGTCGGCGGCACCGTCAATCAGAAAGGGATTTTGGAGATGCGTGCGACAGCCGTAGGTCATCAAACCATGCTGGCTCAGATCATACGTATGGTGGAACAGGCACAAGGGTCTAAGCTACCAATACAGGCGCTCGTAGATAAAGTGACTATGTGGTTTGTACCTGCTGTCATGGGCGCTGCTTTGCTCACATTTATCAGCTGGATGATCTTTGGTCCATCCCCTGCGTTGACCTTCGCATTAGTGAATGCAGTTTCCGTGTTGATCATTGCTTGTCCATGTGCCATGGGTTTGGCCACACCGACTTCAATCATGGTTGGAACGGGGCGAGGTGCCGAGCTAGGCGTATTGTTCAGAAAAGGCGAAGCATTACAGTTACTCAAGGATGCCAAAGTGGTTGCAGTTGACAAGACCGGTACGCTAACAGAGGGACGGCCAGTGCTGACCGACCTTGAAGTTGCTGAGGGCTTTGAGCGTGACAGCCTTTTAGCAAAAGTCGGGGCAGTGGAATCTAAATCTGAGCATCCGATTGCCCGCGCTATTGTGGCCGCTGCTACTGAAAATGGACAATCGCTACCGTCTTTAACAGACTTTGAGTCTGTGACCGGCATGGGCGTAAGGGCACTTGTGGAGGGGAGTCTCGTTGAAGTGGGCGCTGATCGATTCATGCGACAACTGGGGTTAGATTTGAACGTCTTTGGGCTCACTGCTGAGCGATTAGGTCAAGAAGGTAAGTCACCCTTATACGCCGCTATTAATGGTCAGTTGGCTGGCATTATTGCAGTCGCCGACCCTATAAAAACCTCTACACCAGGAGCGATTGCCGCACTGCATCAGCTGGGGCTCAAAGTGGCTATGATTACTGGGGATAATGCCAAGACCGCGCATGCAATCGCCCGCCAGCTTGGCATTGATGAAGTCATTGCTGAGGTCATGCCAGAGGGGAAAGTTGACACTATACGCCGCTTGAAAGCTACTTACGGACAGATCGCTTTTGTCGGGGATGGCATTAATGATGCACCCGCGCTGGCTGAAGCAGATGTGGGCCTGGCAATCGGGACCGGTACAGATATCGCTGTAGAATCAGCAGATGTCGTCTTAATGTCTGGCAATCTGCAAGGAGTGCCAAATGCGATTGCTTTATCCAAAGCTACGATAGGCAATATTCATCAAAACCTGTTCTGGGCATTTGCCTATAACACGGCTTTGATTCCGGTAGCGGCTGGGGCACTTTATCCTGCCTGGGGCTTATTACTTTCACCAGTATTTGCTGCAGGAGCAATGGCCTTGTCGAGCGTGTTCGTTTTAGGGAATGCCTTGCGCTTACGGACTTTCAAACCACCTTTAGTCGAATTAAACAGCCGTTAAAATCAATAGCATAAATAATGCTTGACCTTACCATTGTTGGAAGCTTTAAGCTTACATCACTACCCATTACTGACTAAGGAGCTGATATGCAATTTCATATTGAAAATATGACCTGCGGTGGATGTGCAAGAGGTGTCACAAGCGCAATCAAAGCAATCGATCCAGAAGCAAGTATTACTACGGATCCTCCAACCAGGACAGTCAAAGTTGAAACCCGTGTTGCGAAAGACGAGATCGTTTCAGCGCTTGTAGATGCTGGGTTTCCGCCTGCGAGTGAATAGCGCTCTTCTGCCTGCTGATTTAGCTCAGCAGGCATTTTTATCTATTACTTGGGTATGAAAGATGAGTTTATTTAACATTGGGCAAGCGGCTAAGGCGTCAGGCATATCGACCAAAATGATCCGGCATTATGAAAGCGTTGGTTTATTGCCGGCTGCTTCAAGAACTTTTGCTGGATATCGTCAATATTCTGAAAAAGAGATCCATACCCTGAGTTTTATACGACATTCCCGCGACCTAGGCTTTTCTATCAAGCAAATTGAGGAATTATTAAGTTTATGGCAAGACCCGCATCGGCCAAGTAGTAAAGTGAAAGAATTGGCAAATGCCCATGTTGAGGCCTTGGACCAAAAGATTAAAAGCCTGATGTCGATTAAGTCGGAGCTACAAAAGCTTGTACATTGCTGTCATGGGGATGATCGCCCAGAGTGCCCCATCCTGGAGCAACTTGCGCTTAATCAAACATAGGATATTTCAGAACAGGAAAATTCAGTTTGGCACTGAATCATTTTTAATTTAGGGGTATCATAATCTCATCGTGAGAAAACTCATTCAAATCTTCGCTATTTGGCTCATCGCAATCATTCTACCGGTGCAGGGAATTGCAGCGGTCAGCATGATGAATTGCGAAAAGCCACAAAGCCAGCACAACCATGAAGGTGTAAGTGGTCATAGCCATGAACATCACGAAGGTGCTGCGGAGAGTCATGCTCACAAACATCAAGATGATACTAAACACGCTTGTAACCATTGCTCCAAATGTTCAGTCTGTTGCTCTGGTTTCGCCTTTGCAACTTCGAGTGATGGGCTGAAGCATCATTTGATTGTTGCAGGTACAGCCATCGGTTTTATCGTTCCAGATTTCACTAGCCACATATCCTCCGGTCCTGAGCGACCTCCGCGCTTTATCCTCATTTAGTATGTTATTGGCTAAAGTCCTATCAGGTCTTTAGCCACCACACTTATGCTTTTGTCTGCTCGCAGCAGACGAAAAAATGAGTTTCCATAGAAGTTGGGAATTCTAAATGAGAGGTTTATATGAAATTTCCTACCCTAAAGAGAGCCTGGCTTGCTTCTCTCTATCAATACTCACTATGTCTTACGATGACATTAACATTGGGTATTGGCGCATCATTTGCGGAAGAAAGCTCTGCGCCATACCAGTCCACATTTGAAGATTACAAGGCGACAAATAGTGACAATCAAACAGATTGGAAATCACTAGATTCTTCGATTGCAGACCAAGGACATCAAATGTCGGGGATGCAGCACTCCTCTGATCAACCAATGAATCATGAAGCGATGGGACATAGTATGTCTCATGGCGATCCGCATGCTTCACATGACTCAAAGTCTCAGATGCCCCCCATGGATCACGTCGATATGAAAGGCATGGACCATAACAGCATGTCGGGAATGGACCATAGCAAAATGCATGGCATGAATAGTCAGGCTGAGGATATGGGCCGTAGTATGGCGAGCATGGACCACAAATCCTCTCCCCCTGAAATGTTGGCACATACTCACGACCATGCCATGATGAACCATGCCGGTATGGATCATCACGCCATGCAAAATATGAATCATTCAGAAGGTGATAGTGAAGAGGTTGTATCAACGCCCCATGCGCATGAAAATGCGGTGGGTGAACTTGCGGAAGAAGATCACTCAAGCCATATCCATGAGCCTTCAGCTGCTAAACCAGTAGCACCCTCAAAACACACCGGCTTCCAAATTATTCCAAACCTGCATCCGGCAGTGGTGCATTTCCCAATTGCATTGACGATGGTGGCTTTCATTTTAGGCCTTGCTGCTCGCCTGTTCCGCCAATCTGCATCATCCACGGCATTGGCCGCCGCAGGATATTACGCATTGATGCTAGCCGGTGTAAGTGCTGTGGCTGCCGTTGGTTTTGGTTGGCTGGCATTCAACTCAACCATGAATCACGATGACGCTGGCCATGCTGCCATGTTGTTGCATCGAGCCTGGGCAATCCCTACTGCTGTTGGATTGGTGCTCCTTGCAATCTGGCACTCGGTTAAATCGCATCAGGACAGCCCGATGTCTATTCCTGTATTAGTTTGCCTGGCGGGTTTGTCCATGTCTGTAGCGACAACGGCGTGGCTGGGTGGTGAAGTGGTCTATCGCCATGGCATTGGTGTCCTATCTTTACCTGCATCTGGTGGCCATCAGCATGGTGGACACCGCCATGGTGAGGCAAGTGAATCAGCAACACCGTCTCAAGACAGCCATTCAGGCCATCAGCATGAATCATCTGAAGGGAGTGCGCATGAGCACTAATATTGTAAATCTCAGAGCACGCAGTGCCATTCTTGTTGCCGTAAGCTTGTTATTAGGTGGGTGCGCGACCTTCTCAAAAGATGGCGGTATGGATGAGGTACAAAAACAAACTCAGCCGTACCTGAAGCAAGCGTATGAATGGGCTAAGACAGAAGATTCTAAAAAGTCCCTGCAGGACAAGACGCAGGCATTGCTTGCACAACCTTTGGATGTAGAAGGTGCCGTACAGGTCGCGCTTTATAACAACAAGGGACTACAGGCTTCATTCTACGAGCTGGGTATCTCAGAAGCAGACCTTGTACAGGCAGGCCGTTTGCCTAATCCCCGCTTCTCTATGCTTTATGCGCGGAATGGTGGTGAGTATAAGATTGAGCAGGCATTCACGTTCAACGTCTTCTCATTGATCACTATGCCTAAAGCTGTAGAGGTTGAGAAAAGACGTTTTGCCCAGACACAAGCCTCTACCGCGATTGAAGTCCTGAAACTCGCCTATCAGACACGTACAGCTTATTTCAATGCGGTTGCCGCGACTGAATTGGCGAGATATAGCGCACAAGTGAAAGAGTCTGCAGAGGCCAGTGCTGAGTTGGCTAAACGTCTGCATGAAACTGGCAACTGGAATCGTTTGGAGCAGTCACGTGAGCAAAGCTTCTATGCAGATGCCGCACTCGAATATGCTAATGCGAAGAATGCTGAGGTTAGGGCATATGAGGCTTTGGCCAGGCAATTAGGTGTGAAAGCTGCACAACTCAAAATTCAATCTCGATTACCTGACCTGCCTAAATCTCTTTCAGAGTTACAGGCCTTTGAACAGAACGCTTACGAACAACGTTTGGACCTGTTGGTTAAGCGCTCTGAAATGGATGCTTTGGCTAAGCAGCTAGGACTCACCAAAACCACGCGATTCATCAATGTGATTGAGTTAGGCCCGGCAAGAGTATTGGAAGGCAGAAGAAGCGAGCCTTACAAGAAAGGTATCGATATCGCTTTCGAGATTCCGTTGTTTGACTGGGGCCAGGCCAAGGTGCCACGAGCAGAGTCAATTTATATGCAGTCCGTACAGGAAACTGCACAGTTGGTGACTAATGCGCAATCTGAGATACGAGAGCGGTATAACACCTATCGCACCAAACATGATGTCACACGCCACATTCGCGATGAGATTGTGCCATTACGTAAACGCATACTGTACGAAGATCAATTGCGCTATAACGGCATGCTCACAAGCCCATTTGAATTATTTGGCGATGCTAGAGCGCAAGTACAAAGCGTCAAAGGCTATATCGAATCATTACGTGACTTCTGGTTAGCTGATGCTGAATTGCAAGCTACTTTAGTCGCCAGTCCTCGTTTGATGGAAGGTCAATAAGATGACAACTATGGATAGAAGAAACTTTTTTAAATATGCTGGATTAGGCATGGCTGGCGTTGCCGTTAGTGCGGTCAGCAAGGTTGCATTAGCTGCTATTCCGGAAATCATCACCTCTGAGGTGGCTAATACACAAGAGCCACTTTACCCAAATACAGGACGCCCATATCAGCCGGTAGTCACTTTGAATGGCTGGAGCCTTCCCTGGAAGATGAACAATGGTGTCAAAGAGTTTCACCTTGTTGCGGAACCTGTCGTAAGAGAGATTGCACCGGGTATGAAAGCAAATCTCTGGGGCTACAATGGTCAAAGCCCTGGGCCGACAATTGAAGTCGTTGAAGGTGATCGCGTCCGTATCTTTGTGACAAACCGCTTGCCCGAGAAAACCAGTGTTCACTGGCATGGTCAGCGTTTACCTAATGGTATGGATGGTGTCAGTGGTTTGACGCAACCGGCCATTGAGCCTGGCAAAACCTTTGTTTATGAGTTCGAGGCCAAACGACCAGGCACGTTTATGTATCACCCTCACGCGGATGAAATGCTGCAAATGGCCATGGGCATGATGGGCAGTTGGATTACCCACCCCAAGAACCCAAAATTTATGCCTGTGGATCGTGATTTTGTGTTTCTGCTCAATGCCTATGATATTGAGCCAGGCAGCTTCACTCCTAAAGTGAACACCATGCTCGATTTTAACTTATGGACTTGGAACAGTCGTGCATTCCCCGGCATTGATCCTCTCGTTGTTCGTAAAAATGATCGTGTGCGCATTCGTGTAGGGAACCTGACCATGACGAATCATCCCATCCATTTGCATGGGCATGAGTTCGAAGTCACAGGAACAGATGGTGGTTGGGTGCCAAAAACCGCACGTTGGCCAGAAGTAACGACTGATGTTGCCGTTGGTCAAATGCGTGCCATTGAGTTTGTTGCAAATGAGCCTGGCGATTGGGCATTTCATTGTCACAAAAGCCATCACACCATGAATGCCATGGGGCACAGTTTCCCCACGATGATAGGTGTGAAACAGGGGGATCTGATGAAAAAGATCACCAACCTCGTCCCTGACTACATGCCTATGGGTGAAACGGGCATGTCTGAAATGACTGATATGTCTGAGATGATGGATATGCCATTACCTAAAAATACATTGCCAATGATGATGGGCAACGGACAATTTGGATCACTTGAGATGGGTGGAATGTTCACGACAGTGAAAGTGAGAGACGGACTTGCCCGAAATGACTATAAAAATCCTGGTGATTATAAACATCCAAGCGGCACGGTAGCACATATAGTTGAAGTGGATCTAACTAAGATTGAACGTCAAAAGCCTCACGTTGACGGTGAGTTGGAGGTCAATGTCAGGAAGCCGATTAACCATTCTGGTCATTAGTGAAGTGATCGGCCTCTGGCCTTAACTAAAACAAAAACGGCTTGCACATTTGCAAGTCGTTTTTGTTATTTACTCCAATGGCCTAGTACCCATTCCCATTGGTGCGTTCCATAATTCCAACGCCAATGTGCTTTAACCCATTTTGTTTTACCGAGCGGGCGTACCGTTTGTAAATTTTGTAATCGATCCGGTGGTTTTGGTGGCTTAGGAGGTTTGGGTGCCTTAATTTTAAAAGTAGCCATATACCCTCCAAATTAATGACAGTGATATGTACCCGTTTGGCGATCATGATGACAGCCATTTTTATCTGTACCGCCAGAGTGAGCATGGGCAAGGCTTGAGCAAACAATAATGAGTACAGCAATAATCCCCTTCATAGCAAAACTCCCTTTTTGAACATGTTTAATGTGTTTCAAGTTGAAGAAGCATGAACAGCTAGTTACTTAAGTAGGTTCTATAGAACCTTGCAGCATAATAAAGATTTGAGTCTTTAACTGCAATAAAACATATTTAGCAGGAGTTATATGGGCTGATCATTAGAACTGGAACGACTGCTCAAAATGAATGCAATACACAATGTGGAGTTTACTGGCCAGTTTTGACTTTCATATAAGGATACGAGTCTCTACTGACAACATGCGCTTTACGTACACATACCCTCCCAAACTTGTTTGAATAATAATATCCACCTGGTCTCCATCTTAGGAAACCTGGCCAATTTCGTGGTTTGATATGAACAGCTAGCAGATGTAGTAATGCATGCGTGTGAGCTGGGATGTTCTTTTTATCAACTACAGTGAAAACTTCGTGGTCATTTTCAGTCTTGGTTTTAATAGCATAATGAATTCGGTAACGTTCGACTGGCCTAATATTTCGATTTGTATTTCGTAAATTAGAGAAAATACCGGAATCATCTTTTTCTTTGAAATATAGATTTGCAAAACAATTTAAGTATTGGGTTGCATTAAGCGAGTCTACATCCATAGTTGATTTTATCGATGTCCAGTTGTTTTTACTTTTAATGCTATAAACAGAGTCATCGTAAAACATACAACAGACTTTAGGGGACAGTGGGAGTAAACAAATCAGTCCAGCTGCATTCAAGCCATAACTTCGCTCATCAAATCGCCTACTGTCAGCAAAACGGTTGACCATCACAGCTGGATCATCAGATGTGATAAATGGTGTATCACTCTTGTTCTCTATTAGCACTATTTTTAGATCATCAAGCGAATACATATAATCTGCAAAGGTCTGCATTGAGATTTGTACTGCCTGCTTAATTTCTATAGCAACAGACATTCCTGGATCCCCAAGCAATCCATTTGCCTCATTAGTCATTTGAGCCATACGAATTGATGCAGCTTCCGTCCTATGATGTTGTAGCAGCCAGAATCTGAAAAGAATGCTGGATGCGTCCGTATTCAAAACGAAGCCAGGTTGAAGTAGGTGCGGCAGTAGACTGGCGTAAAGGCGTTCGACTTGCTGAATGGCTCTTTCTAGGTTGTCATCTTTTCCATAGAAATAATCTCTTGAACATTGGTTTTTCAAAGCGGAATCAAATATCGCTTTGTCTCGGTCAATGTTATATAAGCTTATTGTTTTACCCTCATTCTGGGAAAATGGCCGAAGGTAGCAACGAGGTACAAAATGTTGATTTTTATTGGACGCCATAAGAAAGTCACCTGCAACTAGAGTTTTCTGCTAATGGCAGCATTTGCCGTTTTTGTAGCCAACTCTAAAGTCAGTAATTGTTACTTTTAAACGTAAGCTAGCCCGATCCACTGGTTTTAGCTATAACTACAACTGTGCCAGCCAACTTATCCTGCTAGCCTTGTTTTGCGCCTATCAAATTCAATCCAAAACAACCCTAATCCTAGTGCAGCTCCAGACAAGTAATATGCAAGGTATCGGATGATTGCTTGCCAGATAGTCATTGTGTTGTCACTTTTGGCGTCAATTACTCTTGCTGATATTGCTATTCCGGTGTGGTTTTTTTCAGCCAAAACAGTATGCTGGCCACAGCAGGGCATAAATGAGATATAACTAAATCCATTGGCCCTTTTGGCAAGTCGACTTAATCCAATCAAATATTATAGTAAGGCTTGATTTAAACCTGTAAGGTCATAATCGACTATGAGTGTATTGTCATTGGAAAAGTGTATTCTGAGTTTGAGTCCGCACTCTTTTTACTTTCTTCATAGGTAATCGCAGTGGTTAAGTAGATTAACGCGCTCCTAGCAAGCTTTAATAATCTAATACTTTCTTCAACCAACTCTATATCACTGACAGGGAAACTTAATTCCTTTCCTTTAGTTTTACGTTCTTGAGCGGGATTGTTTAAATAGTGATCATGGACCCGCAAGTACTTATGAGCAATATGATTGCGGATATCAGTTAGAGTCTTGGCTTCAGGGCTAATCAATTGCACATCTTTTGATCGGTAATATAAATCTTTGCTCAACCAAAATAAGCCCTGCAGAGGCTTATTTTCTGAAATCAAAAATTGCTCCCGGATTTTAGTTAAACCTCTGTCCTCAAACCATACTGACTGAAAGCTTAAGTTTCTAACGGGTATCTCAAGTTTCCAGTAATCATTCACCAAGTATGCAATTTTGTCGAAAATAGCAAAGATTGAAAGGAACGACATTTTTAGTCTTTCAACCCATAATCTGTAATACCTGTAATCAAGAGCGTCATACAGTTTTACACATCTATCTGAAAAATGTAGCGGTTTATCTTTTTCTTGTATTGCTTCGAAAATTAAAAACCTTGCAGAAACGTACTCTTGCTTGAGCTGATTGAAAATAGCATATGGGGCAGGTAAATAAACATCCTCTTCCAAGATGTCTTGAACCATATTGGGCAAGGTTAGAGTATCTTCTAATGAGGTCCAGTCTCTAGAAACGTCATTCAAGAAATCAAGATAGAGTTGATTCTCAACGCACCACTTTCTATATGTTTTTTCTTTCTTGGTACGCCCTTTACGATAGGCTGGCAGGGGAATTTCAACTTTGTTCCAATCCCAGTCTCCAAAGGTGTTTATGTGGTCAGCTAAAGCAGACATCTCATTTCTCGCCTGTTTCTCTACACCAATTTCCAAAGCTGATTTGAGCAATTTATAGCTTTCTTGGAGAAATATGGCTTGAACGTAACCTTTGCTGGCATATCTTGCATATTCGAACATTGTTGAAGCTTTATTTCCCATTGCCATTGGGAAATATGGATAGCTTATTAATGTTTGATCCCAAAGCTGAATGGCTTCTACGAATCTGCCAATATTATTTAAAGCATTTGCAAGATTTGTGGTTATTCGAGATTTGAGGTCTGATCGAATTTCTTCATCAGTAAGTTCGCCTAAGTCAGAAAGCGCTAATCTTAAATGTAGAATTTCCTTTTCTCGGTGGTGTTGATCGCCTAACCAGTTTTGTTTTTGTTTTACAGATCGTCTTATCCCGGAGTGGGCATTGGCGATAAAGTAGTTTAGGGTAGCGCATTCCACTGGAGAGAGAGGCTTTAGATTAATTTTGCCAATCTCATCAAGTGTTTCGTTGAGAGTCTCGTGATCATTTCTATCACAAGCTAAATCAATTTTAGATGCTAACTTTCTAATGTCACTCATATCACTCTCAACGTTAAATTAGGGCTGCCTATTTGAAATACTCCATAAGCAGTTTTATCAGATGAGAAAAAACTAAAAGAAGAAATCCAAATGCATAGATTGGTCCCTTCGATGCCTTAGCCAAACCATAGCAGAATGGGAATCGCAAGAATATATTGATGAGGCTGAGATGGTTTTTTAAGAGTCCCGAAAATTACCAAATAACTTTAGAACATGTTTATCTTAATCAGCACTTTTCTGTTCTGGTAGATAAGCATCAGAAATCAGAAACAGCGCTGAAAATAATTGAAGCAGAGTAATACAAGTATTGACTATTGGGAGTGACATCTTGATGTGATTTAGTAATGTTCGGATATTAGTTATGAAATGCCAAAATAATCCTAAGTCGAGTTTTTCCCTGAATGTTTAGACCGTTTGAAGATAATTTGCATTGACTATGATTTATTATTAAAAAATGGCTATTTTTTGTCCATAGCTTAAATAAAAAATTAATAACAAAATAAGAGAGAGATATGTATCTAAAGCACATTCGAGCCAATAATTTTCGAGCATTTGGAGATGGTAAAAAGGCTCCTGCACTGGATTGGGCTTTAAGGCCTGGTCTTAATATTTTGGTGGGTGAAAACGATGCTGGCAAAACAACAATAGTCGATGCTATAAGGCAAATACTTCTTACTACCAGTTACGAAAACATCCGGCTCTATGAACATGATTTTCATATACATGGAACAGAACGTGCGACTAGCCTTTGGATTGAGGCTACTTTATGTGATCTATCGAGCGAACAACAAGCTAGTGTTCTTGAATGGTTAACTCATGAGAGCGATGGATCTTGTTCACTAATTATCCACCTCAGTGCAAGGTGGATTCCTCCACAGCCAAACAAACGCGCGCGAGTTGAGTTTTCTGTACGTGCAGGGAAAGAGGGAATTGGCCAAGAAATAGGCAGCACAGTTCGTGAGCTAATCCGTGCAACCTATCTGCGACCATTAAGGGATGCTGAAGCGGAGCTGCGCCCCGGCAGACAATCCCGCTTGTCGCAAATACTTGCAGCACACAAAAATATTGATGGACAGGAAGTCAACGACTTCCAAACAGCCAATCCTAATGACGTTCCAAAGAATATTGTAGGTTTAATGGCATTTTCTCAGCACCATATTGGTGAGCATACAGTGATCAAAAGCGTTGAACAGGACATCAACCAAAACTATTTAGAAGAGTTTTCATTTGAGAGTGAAAAGTTGCAGTCTCGGATTCGTATCACTCCAGATTTATCACTGACACCAATCTTGGAAAAATTTGAATTAGCTTTGTTGCCAGGAGGTGATGTGGATCCAAATGCCAGATGTGCTCGCGGGTTGGGATATAACAATGCGTTATTCATGGCAACTGAACTAGTTTTGCTGAGAGAAGGTGATGATCTTGCGCTGTTATTAATTGAAGAGCCTGAAGCTCATTTGCACCCGCAATTGCAATATAGAGTAATGGACTTGCTTGAAAATCACTCTAAAACCAAAGAAACTGATGAAAGACAAGTACAAGTAGTGATGACTACTCACAGCCCATCATTAGTTTCCCATACAGACATAGAAAACATGACCTTAGTGCATAAGGCTCAGACCTTCCCGTTATCCGCTGGCAATACTAAACTGAAAAAAACTGACTACTCATTCTTACGTAGATTTATAGAAGCGACGAAAGCCAATCTCTTCTTTGCAAGAGGGGTCATGATGGTGGAAGGTCCGGCTGAAGCTATCCTACTTCCAACCTTAGCAGAAGTCTGTGATCGCTCATTGTCCAAACATGGTGTTTCACTGGTAAATGTAGGTCATACGGGGCTTTTTCACTATGCTCGAATTTTGCAGGTTGAAGGTGCTGGACCAGAGCTAAAAATTCCTGTGGTCTGCTTAACTGATCGAGATATTGTTCCTGAATCGGCTAAAACATTTGTTTCTGCCCCCGGGGAAGGAAAGAAACGTTTCACTTCTGATTATAACGAAGAAGAGCTTGCAAAGTTTTTACTAGACAAGAGTAATCGGGCGCAGGGAGGCAGCACTATCGTGTGTATTTCCGACAAATGGACGCTTGAATATGATCTCGCTTATTTTGGGTGCGCAAAACTCATGTATTACGCCATCCAGCTCGGAAGGAAAGCTAAAACTAAAGGTGAAAGGTTAGAGGATGCTGATGAAACTAAAGCCAAGGAAGCAGCAAAAGAATCTTGGGAGGAATTAGAAACCAAAGGTTTGACTGAGGAGGAGTTGGCAAATCAAATCTTCAAGCCTCTGTACAATAAAGAAGCTTCGAAGGCAATCGTAGCCCAATATGCTGCAGAGCTTTTGTTGTCTGGTGAGTTTGGTTCTGGTGATGAACTTTTCAATCGCCTTCCGCCGTATCTAAAAAAGGCATTCATACATCTAACCGGGGATAAAAGTAAACCAGCAACAAAAACCGAGACAACGGCGGTGAATTAAATTATGTCAGTTATTGATTTAAACACTGCTGATCTTTTGTGGTTAAAGGAAGTCAGTCCAGATTTGGACTTTAGCGATACTGAGAGACAAGAAGCTATTCTAGAAACAACTTCACGGGACTTCAATGCCGTCCCAGGAAGTGGTAAAACATCACTGCTTGCAGCAAAACTTTTACTAATTGCAAGAAAATGGAATCAGCAGAAGAAGGGGCTCTGCGTACTCAGTCATACAAACGTTGCTCGAGAAGAAATCACTAGGCGTTTAAAATTAAATGCCGACGGCCAAAAACTTTTAACCTACCCACATTATATCGGGACGATTCACGGCTTTGTGAACCAATATATAGCTTTACCGGCACTCCGAAGTGCGGGCATCAAAGTTGAGATTATTGATGACGATGCATTTGCAAAAAAAGCGCAGAAACTTCTTCAGCAATACAAATTTAAGACACTACGGGGTTGGCTAAAATACCAGGAAAATGCAGACGAATTAATCAATACACTCTACTTTAAAGGTAGTGAATTGGAAATATCGACCGAAAGTGGAACTCTGACCAACGCTACCACTCCATCTGGGAAACAAGTACGAGAACTGAAATATTCACTTTTAGACGCAGGAATCTTTCGGCACCGAGATATGTTTGCCTTTGCTGAGAGCGCTTTAAAAAGTAACCCGAATCTTCTGGACGTAATTTTCCGACGTTTTCCACTAGTATTTATTGATGAGATGCAAGATACCTCCTGGGCACAGGAAAGTATTCTAAATAGCATCTTTGAAAACAAATCCACTGTTCAACGATTTGGAGATATTGATCAGAAAATCCTCACGGACGATGAAGGCATTGTTAATTGCACATTCCCCCGGGCAGGTCATAAAGTAATTAGTACTAGTAAACGATTTGGCAACAAAATTGCTGAAGCAGTAGCCAGTGTTCGCTTATCCCAGCTTCCTGTGATTGGAGAAGCAAATCAAGAAATGCCGCCAGTATTATTGCTATATAAGACTGCTGACGTTGAGAAAGTGCTAACCAAATTTGGTCAGTTAGTAATTGATCGTTTTACTGACCTAGAGTTGGAGAAAAAATCAGTCCGTGGCATGTGCACGCGTAAAGTCGGAAGTGGAGACGTGGTTCCTGGACGACACTTAGGTGATTACTGGCCCGCGTTTGCGCAAACTCAGACGGGGGCAACTAATTCAAATGATAATTTCTGGCAGGCTCTCTTGCCCCCACCTAACCACAATAATGAATCTATTCTTTTCGGAAGGGTAGCTCAAGTTCGACGAGCAATATTGCTAATCATGCGGGAAGCCGGCTCTCCAATCGTTGAGAGCATCAGAGATAGTAATGCTTTAATAAAGGCAGTCACTGAGCAAACTGGAACTGCATTACCCATACATCTATTAGTTCAAGATCTTATACTAAAACCTGATTTATATGCCACTCCTGCAGCGCGCGATGTTTTGATAGATTACATTTATACGCGTTTAAAATCTTATCTTCCAACGGGAACTCTGCTTCAATCCTTCAAAAATCTGTCCACATTTGATCAGGCCTTTTTCTTGTTAAACCCAGCACAACTTCCAAATCTTTGTGCAGTTTCTCATATGGGTCGAGATATAAATTACACAATAGGGACAGTGGCAAGCATGAAGGGTGAAACCCACATTGCCTCGTTAGTAATGGAATCTTATGGTGGTAATAGTAAGAAGTTTGATTTGGAAATGGCACTTCCATATGTTGCAGGGATTAAGAAAAATCCAGCTAGCCTTAGTAAATTGCAGCGAGGTCAACTCAGGAATTTGTATGTTGCAATGTCTCGCCCAACGCACTTTCTCTGTCTTGCAGTGAATGAGACACGTATAGCCCCACAAACCTTGAGTGCTTTAATTGAAAAAGGGTGGGTAGTAGAGCAATAAGCCGACAGGATGGTTTAACAAAATCACTATGGCTTCAACAACAACGTGAGGTAAGAAGCTTTATGCGATGCTCAATAACCTCACTATTGGCTATTTATGAATATCAAGTTCACGCTTAACTTTTTGCTAACGAGCAATGGGCAGAATGACCAAACTGAGGATAACCGGTAGCTGTTTTTGTGGGTATTCTGCAGAATCTACAAGCCGGTTAATTCGCTTCTGAATTCACCTTCAATGCCACGAGCGTGTAGGAGTTGTTGTTTTTAAAACCCTCATTGAGGGCTTTATTATTCTCTAAAATGTTATAACTCACAGAAAATCACGGGTTTATCGAGGGGGCTGATTTAACCTAGTTTCGACTTTGTGTTTAACCACAAGTCTTAGACAGAGAAAGGATACGAAATTGGGTCATGGTATTGGTATCCAATAACTTCGAAATCATCTACTGTTACCCATGTTTCCAGGTCTTCTAAAGTTTTTATATTTGGATTTATTTTTAGTGTTGGGGAGTCAAATGGTTCACGTTTTAATTGTACATTTTGCATTAGATCTAATTGATCTTCATATATGTGTGCATTAACGATTTTATGATAGGCCTTACCGGGCTTGTGGCCAGTGATTTGAGCCATAATTGCTAAGAAAAAATATACCTGAACCATGTTGAAATTCAGTCCTAATGGAACATCGCAGCTTCTTTGAGTGCTATTGAGGTACAGTGTGTCTCCAAGTAACGAGAAGTGATGACTATACATACATGGGCGCAAACAACCCATATGAAAAGCTCCTGGATGATAAAAAGTATAGATTTCACCGCGATCATCTAAACCAGCTCTTAAGTCGTTGTATATCTTTCTAAGGAGGTCTATGCTACCGCCGTCTGGTTTAGGGAAATTCCGTCCTATTTTTCCGTAAATAAATCCACAATCATCCTCTCCTTTTCTGAAAGGTGAGGAAAGCCAAGCACTATTCTCATTAGCGTTTGCATCCCATGTTTTCGTACCGATGGCTCTAAACTGCGCAGCATTGTCATAGCCGCGAATATAGCCGAGCATTTCAGCAATTGCGGATTTGTAATAGCTTTTTCGAGTGGTTATTAAAGGAAACTTTCCTTCATCAACGTCATAAGTTAAGTCCGCATTAATTAATGTAAGGCATCTTTTGCCTGTACGTTCATTTTGCACCCAAACCCCATTGTCAATAATATTTTTTGCCAAGTCTAAATATTGCTTCATTTGAAAACCTTAAGGGGAAGTTGCTGATTTAAATTAAGAGGCCTATCGCCAGGTTGATCATTATACCAACTCTGGAATTCTCAACATTTACGGCAGAAATTATAGAATCATTATTTCAAATTTGAATAGGAATTATAAGAGTCTATGTTTTGTACAATTTTTATATATTTTGTACAATGATAGTCTGATGAGTTGGTATTGATATGTGTATGTAATGAACACATTCATGGTGGTTAGAACTTTCTCGGCGTGCCATTCAATATCGCCTCTTATGCCTTATTAACCATGATGGTGGCACAAGTGTGCGATTTGCAACTGGGTGACTTTGTGCACACGCTGGGCGATGCCCATATTTACAGCAACCATATGGAGCAGGTCAAAGAGCAATTGTCGCGTACGCCACGCGCCTTGCCAACCATGCGCATTAACCCTGCTGTCAAAGACTTGTTTGCCTTTAAGTTTGAGGATTTCACCTTAGAAAACTACGATCCGTATCCTGCGATCAAGGCGCCAGTGGCGGTGTAGTCCAGCAGGCTGGCCGTTTGTGAAATGGTTGACTGTAGCCATTTTGTTAATAAGGTGTAATATTTTCAAAAGCTTACCGCGTTTTTGTTATCCTTTTCGCGTTGTGAATTCACGAAGCATGCGTCCCTAGCGGGTGTTTCGCGTTTTTCATTCATGACTTTAAACAAGGAGATCATTATGCAAATGAAAGCGTCATTATTAGCTGCCGCGTTATGCGGTGTGTTGTCCGGTCAAGCATTCGCTGACCACGAAACCATAAAGCCAAAAGCGTACGATAGCCTGGGCAAGTGCGTAAAAGCCGCATTGTCCAAGCACGACGGTAAAATCGTTAAACTGGAAGCCAAGTCTGAGCGCAAGCAATTGGTGTATGAGTTTGATGTGCAGTCTAACGACGGTAAAGCCTGGGATATTGAGTGCAGCGCTAAAACTGGCAAAGTCACTGAAGTGGAGGAAGAAGTCGCTGCCACTGATGAGCGTTTTAAAGCCTTGGCCAAGGTGTCTGAAGAAGAGGCAAAAGCCACTGCATTGGCCGCACATCCAGGCAAAGTGGTTGAAGTTGAGTATGAGTTAGAGCCAGATGGCAAAGCGTCTTACGAGTTTGACATTCTGGAAGCTGACAACGAAGAAGTGAAAGTCGAAGTTGATGCCGCGACTGGTAAAATTGTAGAAACCAGCTACGAAGTGTACCAAATCGGCCAAGAGTAATTTCTGGCTCGCTCATTTAAGTAGCGACCAAGCAAAAGGCACCGCATCTGCGGTGCCTTTTTTGCATGAGATCAATATGCAAGTGAGGGAGTGTCTACCCCGATACCGGCGGATATGCAGTCTGCTGGTATCGGTCCTAGTGATAGCTCACTCCCAGCCTATGTTTAGCATTTTGCATGCCATTACTGCCGCTCAATTTAAGCTGATGATTGAAAAGCGTATTTTGGCTGTAAATAGGAGTTTTTCCTGTCTTTTTGGTGGTTGATTGCAGCCAAACTGGTTGTGGACTGGGTGTTGTGAGCCCCATGACGATAGATGATAGTGGTGGTGGATGGTTATGGATACTCACTAAGCATTTAGCTTTGTGGGTTTAGCTTTGCTGCAGGAAGCGGTGTATGGTAGTCAGCAGTTTTTTATATTCACCGCGTTTAATCAGCTCACTTTGCGCCAGCATGTTGAGCAAGGATGATTGCTGTTGCTGAACATTCAGTTCATTAATAAACTCGGCCGAAAAGCCGAGATTGCTGGCCAGGTAGCACAGGTTAAACATATCGCAGCACTCGCCATACAGGCTGCCGAGCAAGATGCTTTTGGCATATCTGCTTGATAGCGGCTGGTTGGGTTGAATAAATGGCAGGTGCGCGCGCTGATCATCAATCAGTAGCAAGTGGTAGTCGGCCAGCTTTTGCGCTACCAGCGTCTGTGCCGCTTCTGTTGTTTGTGTGTCAAACAAGGCTGACGTATCACACCATAAGGAAGACACGGGATAGTTAATGCAAAACTTTTCAATTTGCTCAATAAACTCGTGCGCCTGGCCATCGCCGATGGCCGGTAGGCGTAATACCTGTATGCCTTGCCGTTGCAGCGCTACTTCCAGTGCTACGCTGGCCTGATGCCCTAATAGCAGGCAGCCGTCTATGCTGCTGAGGTGATGCATCAGCGCGGTTTGCAACACCGGCCAGGTGCCGCAGGTGATATGGTCAGGCGACACCAGGTAGCGTCTCTCATGCGCGAGCAGATTTGCCAGCATATGTTTGAGATTAAACAGGCCAGTCACGTCGTAATCGTGTGGCCGTAATTTGTGCATATGCAAGGCAACGCGGCGAATATGGTGCGCCGTGGTTTTCTGGATGAGCTGATAAATGCTGCTGGCTGCACTATCCGGCTCGGGCCGGAATGGCGTCAGGCTGCGGGGGCGAGGTGGGCCAGGGCGATCGGAACGTGGTGACTGCGAAACAAAGGTGCCACGTTTGGGCTCGGTGTAAATCAGGCCTTGTGCCGACAGTTCTTCATAGACCCGTGACACCGTTTTGCGATTGATACCCAGGCGCTGGGCAATGTCACGTGAGCTGGGCAGAGCGCTGCCGCCTAGCCACGCGCCGCCTTCTATCATGGCGCGAAAGTGTTCTATGAGTTGCTGGTGGATGGAGTGTGGTGAAGCTTTGTCCAATACCAGTGAGTAATGCCAGGGTCTCAGCACAGTCAGTGTCTACCTTTATAATCAAGTAAAAAGGTGCCGCCATCATTGATTGGATGGCACCATTACCTGAAGGGCACACTAGGACATGGCCTTCGAAGACAAAATGATACAAAAAAAAAGCAATTCTATAAAGTTTTAAGAAAAATTCCTTATCTGGCCCATGAATAAAACCCAAAACTGGCTGGCTGTTTCGGGGGGCTATTTATATTACAGTTACAAACGCTTAATCAGTGACATCTATCCTTTGCGGGATAAGTAACAGCTCTGGAAATCCTAGTGCCAGTGGCAATTTAAGCACAGCGCAATTTTTAATTGCAATTTGTGATGGATCCTTTTGGGATTTTTCTTCCGGAGATATAACTATGATCAAAATTAAAACTGCTTTTGGTATTGCAGCCAGCGTTGCGCTCGCCTTACCAGCCATGGCGTATGCCGCGGCTGACCAGGAAGCTGCCATGAAAGATGCCAATAACTGGGCACATCCTCGTGGTCAACACAATAACCAGGGTTACAGCGCCCTGGCACAAATCAACAAAGGCAATATCAAAAACCTGAAAATGGCCTGGACATTCGCAACCGGTGTTAACCGTGGTCACGAAGGTTCTCCGATTGTGGTTGGCAACATGATGTACATCGTGACGGCTTTCCCAAACAACATTTATGCTCTGGACCTGAACGATAACCAAAAAATCGTATGGTCTTATTTCCCAAAACAAGACCCTAGCGTGCAAGCAGTTTTGTGCTGCGACAACGTGACACGTGGCTTGGGTTTTGGCGACGGTAAAATCTACCTGCAACAAAACGATGGTTTGTTGGTAGCGCTGGATGCCAAAGACGGCAAAAAACTGTGGGAAGTGAAAAACACTGACCCAAAAGTGGGTGCCACGAACACGAACGCGCCACACGTGATCAAAGACAAAGTACTGACCGGTTGCTCAGGTGCTGAGTTCGGCGTACGTTGCTTTATCGCTGCATACAATGCAAAAGATGGTTCTTTGGCATGGAAAGCCTACTCAACTGGCCCAGACAGTGAAACATTGCATGACGCAAACACGAACAAAGATAACCCACTGTACAACGCACTGTCTGTTTATCAAGACGTAAACGGTGGTAACAAAGAAGGTGGTTCTTTCAAACGCCTGTCTGCTGACCAAATCAAAGGTGGCGAAAAAGAGCTGGGGACACGTACCTGGTTGAAACCACAAGCGATTAAAGATGGCTGGCAACATGGTGGCGGTTCCGTATGGGGCTGGTGGCCATATGATGCACGTACCAACCTGGTTTACTACGGTGCAGGTAACCCATCTGTCTGGAACCCGGATGTTCGTCCTGGCGACAACAAATGGTCTATGACCGTGACTGCGCGTGATCTGGACACTGGCGTGGCTAAATGGGCGATGCAAATGACACCACACGATGAGTGGGACTACGATGGCGTGAACGAAGTCATCCTGTTCGACAAAGGTGGCAAAACATACGCCTGGCACCATGACCGTAACGGCTTTGCTTACACCTGGAATGCCAACACAGGTAGCTTGATTGCTGCTGAAAAAGTGCACCCATTTGTTAACTGGGCAACGGATGTTGACCTGAAAACAGGCGTACCTAGCAAACTGGCTGCTGCTTCAACACACCAAGACTACAACGCTAAGGGTATTTGCCCGGCTGCTTTAGGTACTAAAGACCAACAGCCTGCTGCTTACTCACCAAAAACTGGTTTGATGTACTCTCCACTCAACCACGTATGTATGACATACGAGCCAGTGGAGTCTAAATATGTGGCTGGTCAACCATGGGTGGGTGCGACATTGACTATGTTTGCGGGTCCAGACGGCGTGATGGGTGGCTTTGCTGCTTATGACCCAATGACCAACAAAAAAGTCTGGTACAACAAAGAGAAATTCTCTGCCTGGAGTGGTGCACTGACAACCGCTTCTGACATCGTGTTCTACGGTACTTTAGACCGCTGGTTTAAAGCAGTAGATGCGAAGTCTGGTAAAGAGTTGTGGAAGTTCCAAGTGGGCTCTGGCGCCATTGGTAACGCGTTCACCTATGGCAACAAAGGCAAACAATACGTGGGTATCTTGTCTGGTATCGGCGGTTGGGCGGGTGTTGCGATGAACTTGGGTATGACGACTGACACCGACGCACTGGGTGCTGCTGGTGGTTACAAAGAGTTGACCAAGTACAACGCTGCGCCTGGCGGCGGTGCATTGAATATTTTTGCACTGTAATTAAGCCACGAACAAACACGTAGCGATACGTGTTGTTGATGAACACCCTGCTTAGGCAGGGTGTTTTTTTATGTGCGACAGGCTGGCCGCTGAGCGGGGTGAGGGAGAGTCTAGCCGTAGATTTGGACGGTGTTTTCAGCGCGGATTTGCTGGAAAATCTGCAGGCGCTCAGGAGCAATGTTACCAGCAGCCAGTGCTTGTAAAATCACGCATTCCGGCTCATGGGTATGCGTACAATTATTAAATTTGCAGTGGCCGATCAAGGGCCTGAACTCAACAAACGCATATTCGAGATCGGCTTCTTCAATATGATACAAGCCAAACTCTTGTAACCCGGGCGAGTCGATAATCGCGCTGTCGTCATCTAGGTGATATAAGTGGGTTGCCGTGGTGGTATGTTTACCGCTATCGAGCGTGGCGCTGATCTCTTGCGTTTTGCTGCGGGCTTCAGGCAACAGGCTGTTGATGATGGTGGACTTGCCCATGCCAGACTGGCCGACCAGCACGCTGGTGTGGCCCGCTAGCAAAGGCCGGAGGCTATCTACAGACGCTTTGGCATTGAGTTGCACTGTCTGATAACCAAGTGCGGCATATTGCGCCAGCTTTTGCATGGCTTGCGGGTTAGGCAAGTCACATTTGTTCAGGATAATTACGGCGCGTATGCCTGCGGCTTCTGCCGCAACCAGGCAGCGATTAAGCAAGTCTTCGTAAAAGCTGGGTTGGGTCGCTAATACAATCAGTATTTGCGTGACGTTAGCCGCCAGAATTTTGCTTTTGAACGCATTGCTACGATAGAGCAGGGTGTTGCGCTCAGCCGTTTTTTCGATCACCCCTTCGTTGTCAGCTGTGAGGGTCACGGTGACGCGGTCACCAGCGGCGTTATCGACTTTTTTACCACGGGTGACGCAGCTGAGAATACGGCCATCTGCTAGTTCTACGTTATAGCGCTTGCCGTAAGCAGCGACAATGAGACCTTCTTGAGACATGCTAGAAATGATAGTAGGTGTGATTTAAGTACTGTACCACTTGCTGCTCTTCATCATCAAACCATTTCAGGTTGAGCATGGTATTGCAATTAGTGACTTGGGCTTTGAGACCGTTGAATGAGCGCACTTTGCGGTATTCGCGCGTGTAAATGCCACTGCCATCACCACCATAACTGCTGGCGTGGCAACTGATGCAATGCGTGTCGACCAGTTTTTTGCCTGCTGAAAGCGCGTTATCCGCGGCGCTGGCGCTCAAACTTACAAGCGCGGGTAACAATCCAATCAGCAGGAGGTGTTTCATGCGTAGGTTTGCAGTTTGGCAATACGCAGGCTGGCCGGCGGATGCGAGTCATAAAACGCTGAGTGCAACGGGTCAGGGGTCAGCGTAGAAGCGTTGTCACGGTACAGTTTGACCAGGGCATCAATCAAAAACTGTGGTCTGGATTGTTGTGCCGCGTAGTGGTCGGCCTCAAACTCGTTGGTACGTGAGTAAGCCGCCATCAGTGGGCGCAAAATAAACATAAACACGGGTGAAACCAGCACAAACAATAGCAAAGCCATATGGTTGCTGGCGTCTGCCACGCCCAGGCCAGTAAAAAACCATTCTTGCTTGATTAAGTAACCGAGCAGTGCCAGGCCCAGCAGGCTGAGGCCAAACATCATGACGATACGTTTGATCACATGCTGATGCTTGAAGTGGCCCAGTTCATGTGCCAAGACGGCTTCGATTTCGTCCGCGCTGAGTTTCTCCAGCAGGGTATCAAAAAACACCACACGTTTGTTTTTGCCAAAGCCGGTGAAATAGGCATTGCCATGGCCAGAACGGGTCGAGCCATCCATGACAAACAAGCCTTGGCTGGCAAAACCGCATTTTTGCAACAGGGCCTCAATGCGTGCTTTGAGTGTTTGGTCTTGCATGGGGGTAAACTTGTTAAACAGCGGCGCAATCCAGATCGGGTAAACCGCCAGCATAAACAGGTTAAAGGCGCTCCAGATCAGCCACAGGTAGAGCCACCACCAGTCGCCTGCACCTTGCATCAACCACAGGGCGATAAACAGAATTGGGCTGCCAAGCAGCAGGCCGACAATTGTATGCTTTACCAGGTCACCAAAAAACATGCCACGAGACATTTTATTAAAGCCAAATTTTTCGTCGACATTAAAGGTCTGGATGTAATCAAACGGCAGGGTAGCGGCGCCTGAAATTAACATGGCGGAGCAAATCACCAGTGCGCCGCGAATGATGTCGTGTGCGGGCAACCATTGTTGCCAGGCCTGATCTAGCAGTTGCAAGACACCACCCAGCGTCAAGGCCAGTAAGATGATCGATTCCATCACCGTTTCATTGAGGCGCAGCTTGACCTTGGCCGTGGTGTAATCGGCGGCGCGCTGATGCGCCTCTAGGCTAATGGTTTGATTGAACGCTGCGGGGACCTGCTGGCGATGTTGCTGAATGTGACGAATATGGCGTAAGCCCAGCCAGACGCGAATAGCGAGGCTAACGACAATCACAGCGACAAAAATTTGAGTAAACAGTGCAGACATAACCATGAGTGATGTGTAAATGATAACAGTTAGCTATTTTGATGGATTTAACTCCACCTTGTTCACTGAACTGCATATAATGTTTCATTTTAATGGAAATCATGACGAGAGGCACACAATTGGCAAGTAATCAGGACAATTTAATCTGGCTGGATATGGAAATGAGTGGTTTGCTGCCTGACACAGACCGTATTCTGGAGCTGGCTGCCGTCGTCACCGATGCGCAATTGAATGTGATTGCAGAGTCGCCGGTACTGGTGGTGCATCAGTCTGATGCGGTATTGGATGGCATGGATGCCTGGAATAAAGGCACTCATGGCCGCAGTGGGTTGATCGATAAAGTCAAAGCTTCAACGCTGGGCGAAGAAGCGGCGACCGACGCCATGCTGGCATTTTTAAAAGAACATGTGCCTGCAGGTAAATCGCCGATGTGTGGTAACTCTATCTGTCAGGACCGACGTTTTATGGCGCGCTATATGCCGCGCCTGGAAGCGTTTTTTCACTACCGTAATCTGGACGTGAGTGTGTTTAAAGAATTGTCACGCCGCTGGCGCCCGGATATCTATGCGGGCTTTAAAAAGGCTAGCCGTCATGAAGCCTTGGCGGATATTTATGAGTCGATTGATGAACTCAAGTATTACCGCGAACACTTTTTGAATATGACGCCACCTGCCAAAACAGAATAAGCTTTTCAAAAAGCAAAGCGAAAAAAAAGACGCCTATTTGGCGTCTTGAGGGAGGAGAAGTTAGCTTTGGAGAAGCTTGATTAGTAATAAGCACCTTCTATGCCAACTCTCCTTCACTTTTTGGTGAAACTCTGTAAGTAATTGTTTTTAAATGCCTAGCAAGCGCTGATATACATCCAGGTAGTGTTTTGCACTGGTTTCCCAGCTGACATCCTGTTGCATGGCTTGTTTTTGTAGCTGTTTCCACTGCCCAGAATTGGCATATATCAGTATCGCTTGTTTTAATGTGACCAAAAGTGTCGCTGGATTATTTTCTGGCATTACCAATCCTGTCATCATCGCGGGTAAGCGGCCATCCGCCATCAGTGCACAGCCTTGTACCGAGTCTGCCAATCCGCCAGTATTGGCGACCAGCGGAATCGTGCCGTAACGTAAACCATACATCTGATTTAAGCCGCACGGTTCAAAGCGTGAAGGCATCACGAAAATATCTGTGCCGGCCATGATGCGATGTGACAGCGGCTCGTTGTAGCCAATGGTGACAGCCACTTGCCCCGGATATTGCTGCATCAGCGCCAGATATTGCTGTTCCAGCGCGGGCTCGCCGCTCCCAAGCACCGCCAGTTGACAGCCACTGGCCAACAGTTCGTGCGCAATCTCGACCAGCATGTCCAGGCCTTTTTGGTGCGTGAGTCGGCTGACGACGCCCAGCAGCGGACTGGACACGCGGGGCTGTAAATTAAGCTCTGCTTGCAGTGCCTGTTTGACCTGTTGTTTGCGCGCTAACGTCTTGCTGGTGTAATGGGCCGGTAAATAAGGGTCTGTGGCCGGATCCCAGACGTCGGTATCTATGCCGTTCAAAATGCCTGTTAAATCATGGGCTCTATGCTGTAGCAAGCCTTGAAAACCAAAACCAAACTGCTCGGTTTGGATTTCTTTAGCATAGGTCGGACTCACGGTAGAGAGCGCGTCTGCGTAATAAAGCCCGGCTTTCATAAACGACAGGTGGCCATAAAACTCATAGCCTGCGGGCTGAAAGTCCTGCTCGCTCAGTAGCAGGCGATGGCGCCAGTCCGCATGAAAATTGCCTTGAAATGCCAGGTTATGAATGCTGAATACTGATTTTGCCGGGCTGGCCAATTGCCGCAGGTAGTAGGGCGTGAGTCCACTTTGCCAATCATTGCAATGCACCAGCTCTGGCTGCCATGGCTGCAACATATTGGGTACCGACAACATGGCCGCCACTTTTGACAATAAGCCAAAGCGCAGGGGATTGTCTTGCCATTCGCCATGTCTCGGATGATGGTAAGGGCCACCATCACGGTCATACAATGCCGGGCAATCAATCAGTAGTAATGGGATGCTGGTGCCGGGTAATATGGTTTGATAAATATCGCAGCGTAGCTCATGAAAAGGCTGCAAACTGCCAAGTAAACGCGGTGACTCACACTGTGCCAGCATGCCTCGATAAGCTGGCAGCAGTATCTGAATATCTAATCCGGCTTTAGAGAGTGCTGCGGGTAATGCACCACTGACATCTGCCAAGCCTCCTGTTTTGATGAGTGGGAAAATTTCTGAGGTAACAAATAATAAACGCAAGGCAATCTCTTTAATTCAACAGGCGGTGGGCGCAGAATGTTTTAAAACTTATGATACATTGCCTGTTAACGTTTTAGAAGGACAATAAAATGAAATCTTGGCTGATGGTCGGATTAGGTTCGGCATTGGGTGCTTGGGCACGTTGGGGCCTGTCAAACTGGCTCAATGGCATCGGAATGATTCCTTTGGGTACCTTGATGGCAAACGCGATTGGTGGCTTTTTGATGGGCGTTGCGCTCGCACTTTTTCAAACCATGCCGCAACTCTCGCATGAGTGGCGCCTGTTTATTGCTATGGGTTTTTTAGGTGGTCTGACGACGTTTTCCACTTTTTCGGCTCAGGCGTTTGTATTATTGCAAAAGCAGGCTTATGTTTGGGTGGGGCTGCATATTTTTACGCATGTGGTCGTGTCTGTTTTGCTGACGATCATCGGTTATTGGAGTGTCATCCGCTGGCAAGGGGCATGAGCGATAGCAGGGTATAAAAAAAGAGGGCCGTGAGGCCCTCTTTTTTATGCTTCTGAGTGTGTAAATACAGATTACTTCTGCGTCTCAACCATCACCAGGCTTGGTTCTTCGCTTGCTGCGGCGTCTTTTTTCCACTTGGCAGCACTACGAGGTTTTTTCGCCTTGGTCGCAGTGTCTTCCGTAGCGGCGACTGGTTCAGATTTAGTCTCAACCAGCTGTATGCCTATATCAGCGGTAGCTTCAGCTGTTTTGGCGGTTGCTTTTGCAGCAGGCTTGCGTTTGCGTGCAGGTTTTTTCTGTGACGCTTCTTCAGGGGCGGCTGCTTCAGCATTGGCAGCTGGCGCTGTGGCGGTTTCAACCAACTCAATCGTTGGTGCGTCAGCCGTTTCTGCATTGCGTTTGCCACGTGGTTTGCTGGTTTTGCCTGCACGAGAACGGTTGCGTGGTGCTTTCTCAGTTACTGCTTCATCGCTGTTGCTAGTTGCTGCTGCGTCTACTGTTTCTGCGATCGTCACTGCAACCTCTGCTGCGACTGGCTCAGCCACGGCTTTTTGTGCGGCCTCAGCATTGTTTGCTGGGGCTGTCACAGGAGCAGAGACGGCTTCGGTAATAACAACGGGGGCCGCATTCACAGCTGCAGTATTTTCAACTGTGGCTGCCACGTTTGCGATCACTTCACCATTGGCTTGGTTTTGTGCATCGTCACGCGGACGACGATCACGACGGCCGTGGCGGTTACGGCGGTTGCCGCGCTCACCGCGTTCCTGTTTGTTCTCGCCAGTTTGTGTCGTCAGTGCAGGTTGATTAGCCTCTGCTTTGACTTCTGGTGTTGATTGGCGATCCTGTCTTTCTTTCTGAGCAGGTTTTTCTTGTGGCTGACGCTCCTGACGCGGTTTTTGTGAGGCATTTTCCTGTTGTTCTTTAGGTTGGCGCTCACCGGTAGGGCGGTCATGACGGTCTTGTTGGCGATCGCGCTGACGATCACGCTGGCGGTTGCGATTTTTGTTGTTACGATCACGACCAGATTCTTTGGCTTCACGTACTGGTTTTTCAACCACAGTTTCAGCTTCTTTTTCTTCCAGACCCAACCAGGATTTAATCACGCCAAAGAAGGACTTTTTAGATTCAACCACTGGCACTGCTGCTGGTTTTTCTTCAACGATAGGCGCAGATGTTGCCGGGGTAATGCCTTTAACCACGGCTTCAATCTTGGCAGGCGCCGCTGGTTGCTGCAGACTGTGTTGATAATCTGATTCACTCGGCAGGTCGACCATTTTGTAACTGGCCTGCATGGTGTCTTCATTCACATCATCCAGGCGAATGCGCAAGATATTGTAATTTGGGGTTTCCAGGTGCACGTTCGGAATCAGCACTACCTCAACGCCAGTACGCTGCTCAATTTTGTGAATATCTGCACGTTTTTCATTCAGCAAGAACGTCGCAGCTTCAACCGGCAACTGTACTTGAATAATCGCGCTGTTTTCTTTCATGGCTTCTTCTTGCGTAATGCGCAGAATATGCAATGCCGTCGATTCAATGCCGCGGATATGGCCCGTGCCGTTACAACGTGGGCAGGTCATATGGTTGGTTTCACCCAGGCTAGGGCGTAAGCGCTGGCGAGACATTTCAAGCAGGCCAAAACGCGAAATTTTACCCATTTGCACGCGGGCACGGTCATGGTGCAAGGCGTCACGCAAAGCGTTTTCAACTTCACGTTGGTTACGCTGGTTTTCCATATCAATAAAGTCGATGACCACCAGACCGCCTAGGTCACGCAAACGCATCTGGCGCGCCACTTCTTCAGCCGCTTCGAGGTTGGTGTTGAACGCGGTTTGTTCAATGTCAGCGCCTTTGATAGAACGGCCAGAGTTGACGTCGATAGACACCAGTGCTTCGGTATGGTCAATCACAATCGCGCCGCCGGATGGCAGGCGGACTTCACGCGCAAACGCAGATTCGATCTGATGCTCGATCTGGAAGCGGGAGAACAGTGGGATTTCGTCCTGGTACAGTTTGACGCGGGTCACATTGCCCGGCATCACGTGGTTCATGAACTGCAAGGCTTGTTCATGCACGTCTGCGGTGTCGATCAGGATTTCGCCAATGTCAGCGCTAAAGTAGTCGCGAATGGCGCGAATTACCAGGCTGCTTTCCTGGTAAATCAGATAAGCGCCAGGCTGGAAGTTGGACGCATCTTCAATCGCTTGCCACAATTGTGACAAGTAGTTTAAATCCCATTGCAGCTCTTCTGCGTTACGGCCAATGCCGGCAGTACGCGCAATAATGCTCATGCCGTTAGGCACTTCCAGTTGTGCCATGGTGTCACGCAACTCGTTACGCTCTTCACCTTCCACACGGCGTGAAACACCACCGCCACGGGGGTTGTTAGGCATCAGTACCAGGTAACGGCCAGCCAGTGAGATAAACGTAGTCAGGGCGGCGCCTTTGCTGCCGCGCTCGTCTTTGTCTACCTGAACGATGACTTCTTGGCCTTCTTTGATCACGTCCTGAATGCGGGCGCGGCCTTCAGGTTTGTCCTGGAAATAGCTGCGAGCGATTTCCTTAAAAGGCAAAAAGCCGTGTCTGTCAGTACCGTAGTCGACAAACGCAGCTTCAAGTGAGGGTTCAATGCGTGTAATCACGCCTTTGTAGATATTGCTTTTGCGCTGTTCTCTACCAGCGTGTTCAATATCGAGGTCGATGAGTTTTTGTCCATCAACAATCGCAACGCGCAATTCTTCTGATTGCGTTGCGTTAAACAACATTCTTTTCATGTAAGGCTCCTGATCGAAGCTACAGAATAGACATGAGCGCAGGGCGGGCCGTGGTTATGAACTAACCACCAGAACTTAACGAGAAGGGTATATGCAATGGCTTTTGCGATGCTAGCGGCTGGATATCAGCGCAACATGGCAGGCATCAATATGCACATGGTTTGAGTGTCAAGGCGCAGTGGATGACTGCCTGCTGGATACTCGATTTCTGCAAGGGGGCAGTGAGTGCGTGGCAGGTAGGTTGTCACCTGTCTTGTCCATCGCGATTGACTGCAAAAATAAAACCCTAAACAGAGGGTAATTTCGTTAAAATTCGGGTTTGGCAAACGCCGAGCTCATTTCTTTGTTTATTCTGCGTGAGCTTCGCGTTAAATCATTTCTAATTAATTATCGCTACTTGATGGCGAGCGGTATTCACCAAAATATTTTTGATTCTGAATGCACTAGCTACTCTGTCGATTCGAGACCATCAATCAGGACTCGTATATCTGCACTTGGGATAGTCGGTCATCTCAGATTCGGTATCGCAATATTGTTGCGAAAGCCTATAAGATGTCTGATTCAGAATCTCGACAGTATATCTATAAGTCCTGATAAAGCAAAGCACGACCTGCAACTATGACCTCACAATTTAGACCCTTGCCCTTATCGCCAGCCACGGCGACCTCCAGCCACGCGCCTGAGGCGCAGCCAGCCAGTGACCGTGTCAGCTATTTGCACATAGATGAGGCCTCGGAAACCCAGCGCGTGGATAACTTTTTGGCCAAAGTGCTCAAAGGGGTGCCTAAGAGTCATATTTACCGCATTTTGCGTAGCGGTGAAGTGCGCGTGAATAAAAAACGCGTCGACGCCGAATACCGTTTGCAATTGGGCGACGAAGTCAGGGTGCCGCCTATCCGCACAGCAGAAGCGGCAGCAAAACCAGCCGCACCGGCCATCAGAGCGAAATTGGCTGAGCAGGTGATTTATGAAGACGATGCCATGTTGGCGCTGAATAAACCAGCTGGCATGGCAGTGCATGGCGGTAGCGGCATTAGTTTAGGGGTGATAGAGCAATTGCGTCTGGAGCGCCCACAAGCCAAGTTTCTTGAACTGGTGCATCGGCTGGATCGCGAAACCTCGGGCGTATTAATGATTGCAAAAAAACGCTCGGCGTTGACGGCTCTGCACGAAGCGATGCGGCATCATCAGATGGATAAGCGTTATTTGATGCTGGTGCAAGGGCAATGGCAAGACGCCAAAAAGAAGGTTACGCTGGATTTACAGAAATATGTCACAGAAAGTGGCGAGCGCAGGGTGCAAGTGGTGGATGCGCCATTACTCAATAGTGAACCTGGTGGCATCAAGTCGCTCAAAGCCAGTGGAATCGTCGCGCAACGGCATGCCGCCAAAGGCCGGTTTGAAGTAGAGACTCAAACCTCTGAAACCTGGTTTTATTTGCAAGAAGTGCTCGGACAATACAGTTTTTTGCAAGCCAAGTTAATCACTGGCCGCACGCATCAATTGCGGGTGCAGTTATCGCACTTGGGGTTTCCTATATTGGGCGATGACAAGTATGGCGACTTTGCCTTAAACAAGCAGCTAAACAAGCACGGCTTAAAAAGAATGTTTTTGCATTCGAGTGAAACACGTATTGCGCACCCGTTGACAGGAGAGCCTTTGCATCTGGTGGCGCCATTGCCGGCAGAACTTGCACAGTTTTTGCAACAACAGCGTCAACTTAAGGCGATAAAGTAATTCTTTAAGCACTCTATATTAGGAAAGCGTCAGTGAAACAGTTTGATTTGGTCGTATGGGATTGGGACGGCACCATTGCCGACTCTACCGGGATGATTACGCAGGCATTGATCAAGGCGGCTGATGAGGCCGGTTTGCCTGCGTTAAGTGAGGCACGTGCGCGCAGCATCATCGGCTTGGGCTTGCGTGAGTCGATTGAAGTGCTATATGGTGATATCCCAGAGTTTCAGGCGCAGGCCCTGGCCAACCATTACCAGCGCAATTATTACGCAGGCGAAAACACGATGGTGTTGTTTGGCGGGATTGCAGACACCATTGCTGCGATTGATCGCACAGGCTGCAAACAGGCGGTGGCAACGGGTAAAGGGCGGCGTGGGTTAAATGCTGCCTTGCAGTTATCCGGGCTGTCTAAATTTTTTAATGCCACCAAAACCGTGGACGAATGTTTTTCAAAACCGCATCCGCAAATGCTGGATGAACTCATGGATGAGCTGGTTGTGATGCCTGCACGCACGCTGATGATAGGCGACTCGCAATATGATATGCAAATGGGCAAGAATGCAGGTGTCATCACAGCGGCCGTGAGTTATGGTTCACAAACAGCTAGCCATTTACAGCAGTATTCGCCAGATTATCTGTTTGACGATGTGGCAACATTAAGCAGCTGGTTACTGGAACAAGTATGACTGAGACTGCTCTCACTTTTAGCAGTGACGCGTTGCAAGAAAAAGGCGATGGCTTGCGGTTTGCCATGCCCGTGCTGGGGCCGCATGCGAGCGGTTTTTTGGTGCGTTATGAGGGTAAGGCTTACGCTTATGTGAATCGCTGTGCCCATGTGCCAGTCGAGCTGGATTGGGAACATGGCAAGTTTTTTAATATGACCCAGGAGTGGATTATCTGTGCCACACATGGCGCGATGTATGCGCCACAAACCGGTCACTGCGTGGTAGGTCCTTGTCAGGGCAAGCGATTATCTGCCATCCCGGTGACAGAAGAAGCTGGTGTGATTAAAGTCCATCTGGATCAATTTTAATACGTGGTTGCGGGCGTGAAAATAGACGCCAGGCAAACCGCTAAAAGTTGTTAGAATAGCTAAAATTTATTGACGAAAGTTGAGTTATGCAAGAAGAGAATCCGCAGTCATCCGACCCGAAACATGCGAATCAATCGCCAGACTGGGCCATTCGTACGGTAGAAAAAATCGCCTTGGCCGGGCTGCAAGAGCAAAAGTCAGCCAGACGCTGGTCCATCCTGTTTAAATCATTGACTTTTATTTATCTGTTTTTCTTGCTCATGACGTTTTTGGGCTGGGTTGGCCAAAACAAAAATGCCTCAACCGCACACACTGCACTGATTGAGCTCTCAGGCGTGATCGAAGCGGGCGGAGCAGTGAATGCTGATGCCGTCATCAGCAGCCTAAATGATGCTTACGATAACAAGGGCACCAAAGGCATTATTTTGCGCATTAACAGCCCAGGCGGCAGCCCGGTACAAGCGGGCATTATTAATGACGAAATTCACCGTCAACGCAAATTGCACCCTGAGATTCCAGTCTATGCGGTGGTTGAGGATATTTGTGCGTCAGGTGGCTATTACATTGCGGTGGCTGCGGACAAAATTTTTGTCGATAAAGCCAGTATTGTTGGTTCCATCGGTGTGTTGATGGATGGCTATGGCTTTACTGAGGTTATGAAAAAAGTTGGTGTTGAGCGCCGCCTGCTGACGGCTGGCGCCAATAAAGGCATGTTGGATCCATTCTCGCCAGTGAATCCAAAACAGCAAGCGTTTGCACAAAGTATGCTGGACCAGATTCATCAGCAGTTTATTACCGTGGTGCGTGAAGGCCGTGGTAACCGTCTAAAAGAGAATGAAGACACTTTTAGTGGTTTGTTCTGGAACGGTGAAGAAAGTATTAAATTAGGCCTGGCCGATGCACAAGGCAGTGCTGAGTATGTGGCGCGTGAAGTGATCAAAGAATCTGAGATTGTTGATTTTACTTATCAGGAAACTGTGGTGGATCGTTTTGCCAAAAAACTGGGTGCCAGCATGGCACAGGAACTGGGCGTGAGCGCCAAGCAATTGTTACCGACCCTGCGATAACTGCTAGTAGTGACAAAAAGGGACCGCGAGGTCCCTTTTTTATTGTCCGCACTTTTAAAATAATCTAGCCAGTCAAATAACTTAGTCAGGTAAAAAAATATGTTGAAAGAAACCCCGGTGACAGTGAGACCCATAGCATTACAAGACTATGATGACTGGTGCCTGTTGTACGCTGCTTATGCTGAGTTTTACGCTGTTAAGCAGACGCAAGCCATGCGCGATCAAGTCTGGCAATGGTTACAGCAATCTCCGCCTGTCATTTACGCTTTAGTGGCAGTGAATACTGAGCGCCAGATCTTGGGCTTGTTGCATTACCGGATTTTTGCCAGACCATTAGCCGCGACATTGGGCGCTTATGTGGATGACTTGTTTGTGGTGCCCGCAGCGAGAGGGCAAGGCATTGCCCAGCAGTTAATTCAGGCGGTTGCTGAGATTGGGCAGGAGAGTCGCTGGTCAGTAATCCGTTGGATGACGGCTAAAGATAATCTGCGTGCCCGCGCTTGTTATGACAAGGTAGCTGAACACACAGCGTGGCAAACGTATGAAATTAAACTGCCTCAGTAAGCTAGAGTCTGTGTGAATGGGGAGGGTGGTTACGCATCTCGCTGGTATTTCACCCCCCTTGCACAGGCGTTACTTTTTAGTTTTATTCTGCTCGTTGCGCTGCTTTAGCTTGGCACGCATTTCGTTTTTGCGCCTACGCATGGTGACCAGGCCTTCGCCTTTTTTGCGCTCGTCTTCTTTATCAAACGGGTTTTCGCCCTGGTTATATTGCACACGTAAAGGCGTGCCTACCAATTGAAAGGCTTTGCGGAAAATGCCCTCCAGATAGCGCGTATAGCTCGCTTTGATGCCATCGACGTGATTACCGTGGATGACGACAATCGGTGGATTAGAGCCACCCTGATGCGCGTAGCGCAATTTGGGGCGAATGCCGCGCGTAATCGGTGGTTGGTGTTGTGTGGTGGCTTCCCCCAGGACGCGTGTCAGCTGTGGTGTCGCCAGATCGCTCATGGCAGCCTTAAAAGCTACATCTACCGACGCCAGCAACTCATTCAGGCCTTTTTTACGCAGCGCTGAAATATAGTGAAACTTGGCAAAGTCGAGAAACTGTAATTTACGGTCTATTTCACGTTTGATCCACTCACGTTCGTCGTCTTGCAGGCCATCCCATTTATTAATGGCAACCACCAGCGCCCGCCCGGCATCGACAATGTAAGCCGCCACGTGGGCATCTTGCTCGGTAATGCCATCTTTGGCATCAACGACCAAAATAGCCACATTGGCATCTTCAATCGCCTGCATGGTTTTAATTACCGAGAATTTTTCTACAGCCTCGAACACTTTGCCGCGCTTGCGCACGCCCGCCGTATCAATAATCGTGTATTGTTTGCCGTTTTTTTCGAGGGCGATTTCAATCGAGTCGCGGGTGGTGCCTGGTTCGTCAAATGCAATTACGCGGTCTTCACCCAGCAGGGCATTCACCAGTGTCGATTTGCCGACATTGGGGCGGCCGACAATGGCAATTCTGGGCGTGTCATGATTGGTTGGCCCAGTCGCTTCTGGCTCTTTTTCAACAATGGTTTCCAGCGCCAGTTCGATCAGGTCACGTACGCCTTCGCCGTGCGCGGATGAAATAGACAAGGGGTCACCCATGCCGAGCTCATGAAAGTCTGCACTGACGATGGCTTTGCGCATGCCTTCGGTTTTGTTCACTGCGAGCAGAATAGGGCGTTGTGCCTTGCGCAAGGTTTGCGCAATGGTGAATTCTTGTGGCGTCAAGCCTGCGCGGGCATCGACCAAAAAGATAATCACATCAGCTTCGTCGATCGCCAGCAGAGTTTGCTTGGCCATTTCTTTCAAAATGCCGGTGTCTGCTGTTGGCTCAAAGCCGCCGGTGTCAATCACCAGGTAAGGTTGGCTGGCGCCCATGCCGCGACCGTAGTGGCGGTCTCTGGTTAAGCCCGGCAAGTCGGCGACCAGCGCATCGCGTGACCTGGTCAGTCGGTTAAATAGGGTGGATTTGCCGACATTGGGTCGACCAACAAGTACGATGGTAGGTAGCATTATTTATATGTGACTGCGTAAAGGTGGCCGTCACGCGATTGCGCGAGGAACTGATTGGGATTGTTGCCTGCAATCAGTGACATAATGGGTTTTGAACCCAATTGTAGTCGGCCAACAAAGCTGCCATCATCCTGGCTGAGTAAGTGGATATAACCTTCGAGATCGCCAACAGCGACCATATTGCTTAAAGGCAGCGGGACCGTTAGATGGCGGTAACCCAGGTTCGCCTGGCGCCAGAAAGTCTTACCATTGGTGCTGTCTAATGAGTAGACTGAACCGACGGTATGGCTTAGGTAGATTTTATTATTTTCTGCAGTCAGACCGACATAGCTGGAAATATCGCGGTTCCACACCACTTGCCCGCGCTGGCGGTCAACGGCAGCGACTTTGCCCTGATAAGCGACGACATAGACCAATGGGCCATCGACAAATGGCAGGCTGGTGATATCGGCAATCCGTTCGATTTCTGTCACGCCTTTGGGCTGGGCGACGGTGGCCTCCCAGACCAGTTTGCCATTGTCAGCGCGAATCGCCACCAGTTTGCCACCTGGAAACCCGGCATAGACTGCGCCGCTATCGACCACAATACCTGCTTGCGTTTTGAGCGAAAGCGAGGGTGTGGCGCGTTCGTACGACCACTTGCGACGGCCATCGGCGGCATCAATGCCGTAAATATGATGGTCGCTGGTACGCACAATGACCGTGCCATCGTAATAACGTGGCTGGCCTTGTACTTCGCTGCTGAGCACGGCGCTCCACAGTTTTTTACCATTGAGGTTTAACGCGAATAAATGACCTTTGCTGGTGCCGACCAAAACCAGGCCGCCACCGAGGCCTGCGCCACTACTAATCGGTTCTCCGATTTCGGTTTCCCAAATCGTTTTGCCGGTGTCAGCCGACAGTTGCATCACGCTGCCTTCAGCGTTGACGGTATAAATCAGGTTGTCTGCTAAGACGGGCGCGTAGGTAAAGCGTCCTGGCGAGCCGACATCGACTGACCATTGAATGCGTGTTTCATAAGAGGACTTGATTTCTTCCAGCTCTACCGGTGGGTTGGCCGGTTCCGCACCAAAAATGCTTTCACTGAGGTTGGTTTTAACATCATTGAAGGCAGTACATGCAGAAAGCCCGCTAGCCAATAACAACAAGGCAGCGAGCGTGGCATGTTTGAGAGATTGCGGCTGGTTGCGTCGCGCAGGCAAGAAAGACCTCATTGGCAATTATCCCAAGGCATCCAGCTTTTGCTGGGTCAGGTAAAACAGTTTGCCTTCTGGGTCTAAGCCTTGTAGTGCTTTGTTATAAGCCTCTTTGGCTTCTTTTTCTTGCTTGCTGGCCAGATAAATATCGCCAAGCAACGCATTCTTGATGCCATCAAAGCCTTTGTCATCAATGGCGGCCAAGGTTTTTTTGGCATCATCCAGCGCGTTACGCTCAATTTGCAAGCCAGCAATTTCGACGGCAGCCATGTGTTTAATTGCAGCTTCTTTGGCTTCAGCCACGGCCCAGCGCAGTTGCTTTTCGGCGGCTTCTGACTGGTTGGCTTCATGCAATGCACGCGCAGCAAATAGCGCTGCACGGCCAGCGTATGGCGTCATGCTGTAATCTGCTTCAATCGCTTGGGCATCTTTGCTGATTTGCTCGGCTTTTTTGCTGTCTACATCTAGTAGTGTAGTACTGACCAGGGTTTGATAAGCGGTAGAGGCAGCGGTGGCTTTGCTGTTCATCCAGGATTGATAGCCTTGCCAGCCACCATATGCCACTGCAGCGGCGATCACCAGGCGAGTGACCAGTTTTCCATGTTTGTTCCACCAGGCTCTAAACTCGTCTAGTTGTTCCTGTTCTTCCAAATCGTATGCCATTGAATTGTTCCTGCGTGTTCTTATTGAATGAAGATGAGATTAAGCGGTTACAGCCCGCAACCCATGGCCGGGAATCGCGCTGAGTAACTGTTGTGTATATTTTTGCTGGGGAGCATTATAAATGGTTTCTACGCTTCCTTGCTCAATTACTTTGCCTTTTTGCATCACCAGTACGTCGTCTGCAATGTGTCTGACCACGCGTAAATCATGGGTGATAAACAAATAACTCAGCCCCATGTCTTGCTGAAGTTGTTTAAGCAGCAGCAAAATTTGCGCTTGTACCGAGACATCCAGCGCCGACACTGGCTCATCGCAAATCAGGAGTTTGGGTTGCAGAATCAGCGCACGGGCAATACCGATACGCTGGCGTTGGCCACCAGAAAACTGATGCGGATATTTACGCGCGTCGTCTGCGTGCAGGCCGACTTTTTCCAGCATTTGCACTACTTGTTCCTGTTGCTGTTGCGCGCTGCCAATGCGGTGGATGACCAGGCCCTCTGCAATAATATTGCCCACGCGGATTCTGGGGTTGAGCGAAGCAAACGGGTCCTGAAACACCATTTGAATATGCTGACGGGCCAGGCGTAACGCGGATTTTTCCAGCGCCAGAAAGTCCTGGCCATCGAAAATGACCTCGCCGCTATCTAACGGTAATAAACGCAAGAGACCGCGTGCCAGCGTGGATTTGCCACTGCCGGATTCGCCGACCACCGCCAGCGTCGTGCCTTGCTTGAGTTGCAGGCTGACATCGTCCAGCGCATGGATGGTATTGGTTTTTAACCCCAGCGTGCCTGAGCGCTGACGATAGGTTTTATGCAGGTGGCGTGCTTGCAGCAATATATCCGTCATGGTGACTCCATCAGGCGGGCGTTAGCCAGTCATAAGTCATGGGTTGCAACACTTTTTTGCCTTCGGCATCTGGCACGCAGGCCAGCAGGGCGCGTGTATATGGGTGTTGTGGCGAGTGCAGCACTTGCGCCACGCTGCCGGACTCTACAATTTCACCCCTGAACATGACGATGACTTCATCGGCAATGTCTGCCACCACGCCAAAGTCATGCGTGATAAACAGCATGGCCATCTGCAGACGATTTTTCAACTCATCCAGCAAGCGTAACACTTGCGCCTGCACGGTCACGTCAAGTGCGGTCGTCGGCTCATCAGCAATCAATAATGCTGGTTCGCAGGCAATGCTCATGGCGATCATCACCCGCTGGCGTTGGCCGCCAGACAGCTCATCCGGATAACTATCAGCACGTGTCGGGTCTATGCCAACTTGCTCCAGCAGTGCGGCGACTTTTTGTTTAAGCGCCTGGCCTTTCAGGCCTAAATGCGTTTGTAATGGCTCGCCGATTTGAAAACCGATGGTGAGCACCGGGTTGAGTGAGGTCATCGGCTCCTGGAAAATCATGCCCATTTGCCTGCCGCGCAAGCGCTGCATGGCGCTTTCATTGTGCTGGCTGATCTCCTTGCCCTGAAAGAATACCTGGCCTTGCATGTGTAATTGCGGTGACAGCAGCTTCATGATGCTGAGCGCGGTCAGGCTTTTGCCGCTGCCTGATTCACCGACGATACAGGTGGTCTTACCACGTGCCAATGTCAGTGATACCTGGTTCACCAGTTTACGCGCAGGGGCATGCGCCGGGCTGATGCTGAGTTGCTCTATGCGCAGGATTTCTGTCATTCGATGTTGTAGACCACAGTCACGACCACGCGCGCAATTTTATCCACGGTGGATTTATCGTAAATACCGCCGTAGCTGCTGTCGCTGTCTTCGCCGCCGGTGGCTGGCAAAATATAAAACGCGCCCTGGCTGGCCGATTTCATCACGCCCACCTTGACGCCATCCTGTTTCACAAACTCAGTGGCGCGCGTGCGTGCATTTTTAGTCGCGTCGGCAATCAATGACATTTTGACGGTTTCGAGGTTGCTCACCAGGTATTCGGGTGGTTGAGAGGTGACCGGGTGGTTGTCTGCACGCAAGGTCAAAATGGCCTGGTTGGCGGCGGCAATTTTCTTGAGGTCTTTGCTACTGATATGCACGCTTTGATAGCCCTCAAAGCCGCGTTGTACCTGGCGTGGGCTGTCGTGGATATATTCTTCTTCGTAGTGCGGCCCCAGTGTTTGCACATTCACCGTGCGCATACTGGCATCCAGGCCTTGCAGGTCGAGAAAATTTGCCAGCACGGCACGCTCGCGGTCAATCGCTTGCAGTGTTTCTGCCTGCGTAGGGGCGACGACGCCAATATTAATTGTCCATTGCGCGAGATCCGCTTTGACCGGTTTTTCTGCGAGGCCTTTGACGGTGATCGATTGCTGGCTGGAGACGGCATGTTTTGCCTGCACGCCAAGAATAAACGCGGCCGATGCCATGCCCACTGCCAGAAGCAGGCCTAATGCCGTCATGGCATTAAAAAAATGTTTTTGCTCCGACATCTGGCCTCCTTGTGGCTTAAAACGATTAGCTGGATTGAATGATGCTCAACAGCTGATCAAGTTTCACGCGTGCTTGCTCGCCTTGCCCAAGCATGGGTTTCAGGCTGAGCTCGTTGGCAGCGGCTTCGTCATCACCCAAAATCGCCGCGAACCTGGCACCGCTACGGTCCGCTTTTTTCATTTGTGATTTAAAGCTGCCACCACCTGCATGCAGCACGACATTCAAGCCCATGCTACGCAGCTGTTCGGCGACAGAAAACGCTTTTTGCTGCGCCAGATCACCGACATTGACCAGGTAAATATCGGCCTGGTTGGCTGCGGTGACGCCATACTCTTGCATGAGCAGAAAAACGCGCTCCAGGCCAATGCCAAAGCCGCACGCCGGAGTGGCATTGCCGCCGATGCGTTCTACCAGGGTGTCGTAGCGGCCGCCACCGGCAATGGTGCCTTGCGCGCCTAGTTTGGTGGTGACCCATTCAAACACGGTGCGGTTATAGTAATCCAGGCCGCGTACCAATCTGTGGTTAATGGTATAAGCAATGCCTGCTTGGTCGAGCAGGGCGCGCAGCTGCGCAAAATGCTGTTGCGAGGCCTCACCCAGGCAATCCATCAATTTAGGGGCGGCTTCACACATGGCTTGCATGCGTGGATTTTTAGTATCCAGAATACGCAAAGGGTTGCTGTGCAAACGGCGCTTGGCATCTTCATCGAGCAAGTCTGCATGTTGCTCAAAATAAGCAATCAGCGTTTGGCGATATTGCGCACGTTCGTCAGCATCGCCGATGCTGTTTAACTGTAATTCAACGTCGGCGATGCCTAATGCTTGCCACAAACGTGCCAATAACACGATTTGTTCGGCATCGACATCCGGGCCATCAAAGCCAAAAGCCTCGACGCCAATCTGGTGAAACTGGCGCTGGCGGCCTTTTTGTACGTTTTCATGGCGGAACATCGGACCCATATACCACAGGCGTTGTGGGCCGTTGTAAGTGAGGTTATGCTCGACCACGGCACGCACGCAACCAGCGGTGCCCTCGGGGCGCAGGGTCAGTTTGTCGCCATTGAGTTTGTCTTCCCAGGCATACATTTCTTTCTCGACAATGTCGGTATGCTCACCGACGCTGCGCACAAATAGCTCAGTCGGTTCGACCAATGGCATGCGGATATTGTTATAGCCATACTGGCCCAAAATGTGGCGCGCGGTGTCTTCGAGCTTGAACCAGAGCGGGGTGGCTTCTGGCAAAATGTCGTAAAAGCCTTTAATCGATTGAAATTTTTGCGTCATGAGATACTAAATAGCGACTATGGGAATCACACTGGCTTTGGCAGCGCGCAGCTTGCCGCCTTCGGCGTAATGCGTGCGGACATATTCGTCCACAATCTGTTGAAATTCTTGGGCAATGTGGTCGCCTTTCAGTGTGACGGTTTTTTCGCCATCGACAAATACCGGCGCGACCGGCGTTTCGCCAGTGCCAGGCAAGCTGATGCCGATATTGGCCAATTTGGACTCACCGGGGCCGTTCACCACGCAGCCCATCACGGCCACATTGAGGGTTTCTACACCCGGATATTGTGCACGCCAAACCGGCATCTGGTTACGCAACCAGGTCTGGATTTGCAGTGCCAGCTCCTGAAAATAGGTACTGGTAGTGCGACCACAACCTGGGCAAGCGGTCACCAAGGGGGTAAATGAGCGTATGCCCATGGTTTGCAGGATTTCCTGCGCGACCACCACTTCTTTGGTGCGGGATTCACCAGGCTCTGGCGTGAGTGACACGCGGATGGTGTCGCCTATGCCTTGCTGTAACAAAATTGCTAGCGCAGCGGTTGAGGCTACGATGCCTTTAGAGCCCATACCTGCTTCTGTTAGGCCTAAATGCAAGGGGTAATCGCAGCGCTTGCCAAGCTCCTGATACACCAGCACCAGGTCTTGCACATTGCTCACTTTGCACGAAATAATGATCTGATTTGGGCTTAAGCCTAAATCGACCGCTTGTTGCGCGCTTTCGAGCGCAGATTGAATCAGTGCCTCACGCATCAAGGCGTCGGCGGAGAGTGGATTGGCAGACTTGCCGTTGTCATCCATCATTTGTGCCATTTTGGCTTGATCCAGGCTGCCCCAGTTGACGCCGATGCGCACCGCTTTTTGGTAATGGATAGCCGCTTCAATCATGGCGGCAAATTGCTCGTCACGTTTGCTGCCTTTGCCAACATTGCCCGGGTTGATGCGGTATTTGGCCAGCGCGGCTGCGCAATCCGGATAGGCTTGTAACAATTTGTGGCCGTTAAAGTGAAAGTCACCTACCAGTGGCACGTTGCAGCCCAGGGCGTCCAGGCCTTTACGTATCGTCGCTACTTGTGCGGCAGCTTCGGCGCTGTTGACGGTAATGCGCACCACTTCTGAACCGGCTTGCCACAGCTCGTATACCTGAGCAATGGTGCCCGCAGCATCGGCGGTGTCGGTGTTAGTCATGCTTTGCACCACCACGGATGAGACGGGCGTGCCATGCAGGCCGCCGCCGACCGCGACGTGTCCAACCATGACCCGAAAACTGTTTCTACGCGCTATCATGGTTATTTGAGCTGAATACGTGCCACACGGCCACGGGTGGCCTGTGTTAAATCATAAGGCTGGTTATCAATGGTCAATTGGGTGCCACTGGCATGGCCCACAGTAATATTGACCGGTTTCTCAGTGGTGACCTGACGCTCTGAACCCGCAGGCATCACTTCACTAAACACTTTTTTGCCTTGCAGGTCTTCAATACGCACCCAGGAATCCTCATTGACTTTAAACACCAGGTTGGCTTTTTGCGGCTCAGTGGCTTGCAGGGTGGTGCTTTCAGCGGCTTGGGTGGTAGCTGGCGTGGGTGTGCTGACAATGGTGTTATTGGCGACGGCGTTATTCGCAGATAACACATTTGCCGCGTTCGCTGTTGCGTCATTGCCTGTGGTGATTGCAGCAGGCGCGGCATTGTTTGCGGTCGCAGTGCTGGCGTCCACGTTTTCCGTCATCGGTGCGATAGGCGCTGCTTCAGTTGGAGCAGGGGCAGCTTCAGGCACCGGGATGGCGATTTCTTGTCCGGTGGTTTCGGCAATTTCATCCACTTCGAGTGCCAGGGCAGCGTCTTTTAAGGCTTGCGGCTTGATGTGGTTAATATAAAAGTAGGCAGCAATCCCGGCCAATACCAAAAAAACCAGCAATGTCAGCAAGCGTTGCGGACGGAAAGTGCGCTCTGGCTTGTCGATGACTGAGCGGCTGGCATTTGAACGCACGCTGAGTGGCAGCGGTGCCTTATTCGGCACAATGCGTTGGTAGGCTTCTAGAATCGGGTTAACGTCAATATTCAGCAAGCGCGCATAGTTGCGGATAAAGCCGCGCACGATGCTAGGCTGTGGCAGCTTGTCAAAGTCATCCTGTTCAATGGCCTGAATCTGCTTGATGCCAAGTCTCAGCTGGCTGCAGACTTCGTGGATACTTAGGCCTTGTGCTTCGCGAGCAGCTTTCAACATATTGCCGCAGCCGGAGCCGTAGGCCAGTGTGGCACTGGCAGGTTGCGGGGCGCTTTCCAGCGCCATCGCCGCACCATATTCTTCGGGCGCATCAGTGTGCGCGTCAGCGGCTGTGGCCTGCACTGGCTCGTCACTGACTGGCTCTTGCTGGCTTTGCATGGCGACCTGGTATGCCTGGCTTGAGCTCTGGTCGACCTCGGTCTTGCGTTTGCGACCACGTTTAGGTTTGTCTATAGCCTCTGCCGGTACAGGGTTGACGTTGGTTTTGTCTTCTGACGTCACTCGCATTTACTCCATTTTCAGCAATTGTTTGGTTTCATTGGCATTCGGGAACAATTTATGTAATTGCACGCTGTAATAGCTGGCATCGTCTGGCATCTGCAATGCCCGGCAAATGCGTACTGCCAAAAATAAGGACTCTGGTGAGGGGGCAACGTTCACACTATTTTGTATGGTATTCAACGCCAGCGCCGCTTCGCCGCGAGAAAATTGCAGATTAGCCAGTTGATAAGCACTGGCATGTGCCAATGGATCTACTTGCAAAGCCTGGAAGAAATAGTTTTCTGCCTGTGTTTTTTGCTGCGCGCGCAACGCACACACGCCTGCGTTGTAGAGCGCCACTTGCGGTGTTTTATACAGCGGGTTTTTCACCGCCTGCATGAACTCTTTTTGTGAGGCGTCATATTTGCCTTGGTCACACAAAAAACGTCCATAGTTGTTATGCGATTCGGAGTTGGCCGGTTGCAACTGGATAGAACGTTTAAACGCTTCTTCAGCGCGGCCTTGTTCGCCAATCGCCGCATAGACCAGGCCGAGGCCGTTGTAAGCCAGCGCATAATTGGGGCTACGCTCAATTGCAGTGTTGAACTCTTCGAGTGCCACTTCGTAGCGTTTGAGGCGGAAATACTCGGCCCCCAATTCGGTATGCACGCGGGCAGATTCGACATCGCCGGTTTCGCGGCCTATAGGTTGCTGGTCATAAGGGCCGTTGTTGTTGCCTGAGGACGGGTTTTGCGCACATCCTCCCATCCACAGCGCTGAGGCCAGGGTAAGCATGACCGCGGATGGCGTGAGGAAGGTTGTTTTCATGGCTTACTGTTCCGGATGAATCGCGATGGTTTTTTCTGACCGTTTGGTTTTGTCCAACACTTTGCCTGCCAATTGTCCGCAAGCAGCGTCAATATCATCGCCGCGTGTTTTGCGCACGGTGACCACAAACCCAGCCTGCATTAACATATCACGAAACGCCCGCACCTGCATCGGTTTGGACGTGCCGTAGCCACTGTTAGGGAAAGGGTTAAACGGGATCAGGTTAAATTTGCACGGCACATTACGCACAATATTAATCAGTTGTTTGGCATGTTCCAGCGTGTCGTTCACACCGTCCAGCATCACATATTCAAACGTCACAAAGTCACGTGGCGCTTTGACCAGGTAGCGCTCACAGGCGGCCATCAGGTCTTTAATCGGGTATTTTTTGTTGATCGGCACGATTTCGTCACGCAAGGCGTCGTTAGGTGCATGCAGCGAAACCGCCAGCGCTACCGGGCAGTCCTCTTTTAAACGGTCCATGGCAGGCACCATGCCACTGGTCGATAAGGTCACGCGGCGGCGGCTGAGGCCATAGGCGCTGTCATCGAGCATGATTTGCATGGCGGTAACCACGTTATCGTAGTTAGCCAATGGTTCGCCCATACCCATCATCACCACGTTGGAGATAATCCGCTCACCGGGCGGCAGCAAATCGTAGCCGGGCGCTTGGCGCAGGGCGTGATTGGCAATCCATAACTGGCCGATGATCTCGGAGACGTTTAAGTTGCGATTAAAGCCCTGGCGACCGGTACTGCAAAACGTGCATTCCAAAGCACAGCCCACCTGGCTAGAAATACACAACGTGCCACGGTCATCTTCAGGGATAAAAACGGTTTCTACGCTGTTAGAAGTACCATCTTTTAAGTTGTTGGTGCCGACCAGCCATTTACGTGTGCCATCATCAGACACTTGCTCTAGCTGTATGTCAGGCAATTTGAATTCGGTTTCCTGGCGCAGTTTTTCGCGCAAGGTTTTGGCAATATCGGTCATCTGATCGAGTTCAAGGACCCCGAAATGATGCATCCAGCGCATTAATTGCTTGGCGCGAAAAGGCTTCTCGCCGAGACTTGCAAAGTACTCGGCGAGTTGCGATTGGTTAAAATTAAGTAAGTTAACCAAGTGTATTTCCTAGTTCGACATCCATAAAACGTCAGTATTGACGAAGATGAATTGATTAACCGAAGAAGTATTTGATTTCAACGGCTGCATTTTCCAATGAATCGGAACCGTGCACAGCGTTCGCATCAATGCTTTCAGCAAAGTCAGCACGAATCGTACCTGGTGCTGCATCTTTCGGGTTGGTCGCGCCCATCAGGTCGCGGTGTTTCAACACGGCGTTTTCGCCTTCCAGTGCTTGAATCATCACTGGGCCGGAAATCATGAATTTAACCAGGTCGTTGAAGAAAGGACGCTCTTTGTGTACTGCGTAGAAGCCTTCAGCTTCAGCTTGTGACAGTTGTGCCATTTTAGCTGCAACGATTTTCAACCCAGCGTTTTCAAAACGGGTGTAGATTTGACCAATCACGTTTTTTGCAACTGCGTCTGGTTTGATAATGCTGAGTGTGCGCTCTAAAGCCATGAGAACTCCAATAAATTAATTAACAAGAAAAACAAACGACTATTCTACTATTTTTAACGTGATTGATAAACCGCATTGATACATCTAAGTAGTGACTTTCGTTAGTTTATTGCTTTAAATAGCAGGCATTCATTGCTTTATTTTTTTTATCTATCCCACATAGATGTTTTATGATGTGATGGTTTCCAGCGATCAGGGGGATATTCATGATTGAATATGGAAGATCAACACGAGAGACTTATAAGCCATGACCATTCAACAAGACAGTATGCATGCATGCCCGGCCTGTGGCTTGCTATGTGACGATATTTCGGCAGATGCCATTGCCAGGCAACAGTTTTCGTGTGGCAAGGCCGCCAAATTTTATGCGCGGGTGACCACTGGCGTATCGCCGCAAGTGGCTGGTCAACCAGCCTCGTTGGCCGAGGCTGTGCGTGCGGCGGCGGCGGCGCTCAAGCAGGCAGCCGCGCCGTTGGTGGCCGGTAGCAGTACCGATGTGCATGGAGCGCGCGCACTGGTGCGCCTGGCTCAGCACACGGGCGCTGCCATGACACATATCAATGCCAGCAGCACTTTGCGCAATATGAAAGTATTGCAGCACCGTGGCTGGCAAACCACCACGCTGACCGAAGTGCGCAACCGTGCAGATGTCATCCTCATGATAGGCACCGATGTCGTCAGCCATAACACCCGCTTTTTTGAGCGCGTAGTGTGGGTGGATGAAGCCATGTTTACCGAGCCTGCGGCACGCCAGATTATTTATCTGGGCGGCGACCAACTGAATACCCAGCCTGGGGTATCGCCCGATGGCCGTGCGCCTGAGGTGATTGCCTGTGCTTCTGAACACTTGCCTGAAGTGGTGGCAATTTTACGTGCACTGGTGATGGATAAGCCAGTGACAGCCACAACAGTGGCAGGTGTCGCAGTAAGTACCTTAAAAACGCTGGCTGCGACCTTAAAAGCGGCCAAATATGCGACGCTGGTCTGGGTCTCTAAAGACCTGCATTACGACCATGCCGAACTCACGATTGAAAACATCACTGAAACCGTGGTTGCCCTCAATCAAAAGAGCCGCGCCATGGGGTTATCCATGGGTGGTAGCGATGGTGACACCAGTGTGAACTATGCGCATACCTGGCTCAATGGCGTCATTATTGATGCGCCAGCGTGGGAAAGTCATGATGCGGTCGTGTGGGTGAATAGTTATAGTCCGCAAGCCATGCCGCCTGCAGGCACGCAGCCGGTGATAGTACTGGGCGCGCCTGACAGCATTTTTGAGTCAGCCCCTGCCGTGTTTATCCCTGTGGCAACCCCTGGCCTCGATTGCAACGGCCAGCAGTTCCGTGTTGACGGTTCCGTGACCCTGCCGCTGACCGCCGCCAAGCCGACGGACTTGCCGACATTAACGCAAGTGGTGGCCCTGATAGAAGCCCAATTACAAGGAGATTTGGCATGATTACGCTGCTCAAAAATGCCAAAGTGATAGACCCTGCCAACCACAAAGATGGTGTGGTGCAAGATATTTATATCCGCGATGGCCGTATTATTGCCAAACCGGCTGACAGTGAAAAAATCGGCCAGGTGCACGACCTGAATGGCAAAATCGTCATGGCGGGAGCGATTGATATGCATAGCCATATTGGTGGCGGTAAAGTGAATATTGCGCGCATGCTGCTGCCTGAGTATCAAGCCATGCGCCGCCTCGAAGAACCGGAGGCACATATCTGCGGCGCCAACTGTAGTCATCACGCCACGCCAAATACCACCGATACCGGCATGCGCTACATTGAGATGGGCTACACTGCCGCGTTTGAGCCTGCCGTGTTGGCCGTGAATGCGCGCCAAGCGCACATGGAGATGGGCGATACGCCCATGATCGACAAAGGCGGTTACGCCATGTTGGGCAATGACGATTACTTTTTACGGTTGCTCAGCCAGAATGCCGACCAGAAAACCATTAACGACTACGTGGCTTGGACGCTGCATGCGACACAAACCATCGGCATTAAAGTGGTCAACCCCGGCGGTATTTCTGCCTTTAAATTTAATGAGCGTCGCCAGGATTTAGACCAGCAACACAGCCATTACCACATCACGCCGCGCCGCATTTTGCAGGCCTTGAGCCGTGCCGTGAACGAGATTGGCATTGCCAAGCCGTTGCATGTGCACTGTAATAACCTGGGCGTAGCCGGTAACTTTCAGACCACTTTAGACACCATGGGTGCCAGCGATGGCTTGCCCATGCATCTCACGCACATTCAATTTCACAGCTACGGCACAGAGGGCGATAAAAAGTTTTCTTCTGCGGCGGCCAATATTGCTGAGGCGATCAATAGCAACAAACATATCACCGCCGATGTGGGCCAGATTCTGTTCGGGCAAACCGTGACTGCCTCGGGTGACAACATGATGCAGCACTTAAATGCCAAAGTTGCCAACCCGAAAAAATCGGTGATTATGGACATTGAGTGCGATGCCGGGTGTGGGGTGGTGCCGTTTAAATACCGGGACCAGAATTATGTAAACGCCTTGCAATGGGCGATTGGCCTCGAGGTGTTTTTGAGCGTGGATGACCCGTGGCGCGTGTTTTTGACCACCGATCACCCGAATGGCGCGCCGTTTACCAGCTATCCGCACCTGATTCGTTTGCTGATGGACAAAACTTTCCGTAACGATGCGTTTGACAAGCTCAATCTGGATGCGCAAGCCATGAGCAACCTGAAGTCACTGGACCGTGAATACAGCCTGTATGAAATCGCCACTATGACGCGCTCAGCGCCAGCCAAGTTAATTGGCCTGCAAGACCGCGGCCATTTAGGCGTAGGTGCAGCGGCGGATATTACGGTGTATACCGAGCAGGCCGATAAAGAAGCCATGTTTGCCAAGCCAGACCTGGTGTTTAAAGACGGCGAGCTGGTGGTGAAAGAGGGCAAAGTGGTAAAAGTAGTGTGGGGCGCAACGCATACGGCCAAACCGACTTTTGACCTTGGCGTAGAAAAAGACATCAAACAGTATTTTGATCGCTATCACACCATGCAAATGAACAACTTTAAAATTTCGAATGACCAGATTGCCGAAGATGGCCGCAACCATGTCATTAACCATGTGCAGGGGTAACTATGGTGATTAACGGAGTAGAAATAGACGATACCTTTGCCGAAGCCTTTAATATGCGCGGCACACGTATCCTGATTACCGCGCAAAACCTGCGCTGGGCCTACAACGCCGCCAATGCGATGACCGGCTTTGCCACCAGCGTGATTGGCTGCGGCGTAGAGGCGGGCATAGAGCGCGAATTGAGCGAAGAGGAAACGCCGGATGGCCGCCCTGGGCTTAGCGTGCTGATGTTTGCCATGGGCAGCAAAGTGCTGATGCAACAGCTAGAAACGCGTATGGGGCAATGTATTCTCACTTGCCCAACCGCGGCGGCATTTGCGGGCATTGAGTCTGAGGACATGATTAGCCTGGGCAAACATTTGCGCTTTTTTGGCGATGGTTACCAGGTGTCCAAACAAATCCCGGATGCGAATGGCAAGCTCAAACGCTACTGGCGTATTCCGGTCATGGATGGCGAATTTTTGACCGAAGAAACCACCGGCATGGTGCGCGCCATTGGCGGCGGCAACTTTCTGGTATTAGGCGCCAGTCAGGCACAAGTGCTCACCGCCTGTGAAGCGGCAATCGACGCCATGCGAAAATTGCCTAACGTGATTATGCCTTTCCCCGGTGGTGTGGTGCGTTCCGGCTCCAAGGTCGGTAGCAAATACCCCAAAATGTTTGCCAGTACCAACGATGCGTTCTGCCCGACGCTCAAAGGTGTGGTTAAGAGCGAGCTCGATCCACGCGTAGAAAGCGTGATGGAAATTGTGGTTAATGGCCTGACATTTGAGGATATTGCGGTTTCCATGAAAGCCGGGATTGAAGCCGCTTGTGGCCTAGGTAAGGACAATGGCATTTTGCGTATTTCTGCCGGTAACTATGGCGGTAAGTTAGGCCAGCATCACTTTAAATTGCGCCCAATTTTAAGCGGGGAGGTTAGCGCATGAGCCAGATCACTTTAACGGCAAAAGCCGTTGCACGCAGCGTTGATTGCCGCGCGTTGTTGCCAGAGGCTTTGCAAGGCAAAACAGTGGCTGAGATTGCAAACATCAAACTAGCGGCTAATTTAAGCGTGGCCGATGTATTTGAAGTCAGCGTAGACAGCGCTTCAGAAACCGCGGTCGTGAACTTTAAAAACACCACCGCTGCGCATGAATATATTGGCTTTGGTATGACCAGCGGCCAAATCAATGTGGCTGGCGACGCTGGGGACTTTTTAGGCGCGCAACTGCAAAATGGTGTGTTGATTTGCACAGGTAACGCTGGCGCGCGCGCCGGTGACCGTATGCGCCGCGGCATGTTGCTGATTGAAGGCAATGCCGGTGATTATTGTGGCTCTGACATGATGGCGGGCACGCTGGGTGTGCTGGGCACCACGGGTGCTTATTTAGGTTACGGCATGAAGCGTGGCACTTTGTTGTTGGCTCACACGCCCGCCGCGCAAGCGACCTGGGTAGACTGCGGTTTTCATAAGCTGCCTTTTCTCAATATCTTGTATAAGTCATTCAAGCGCCTGGATAGCCGTTTTGCGCAGATCAGCAGCCAGCGCGTGCAACGCTGGATGGGCGATATGGGCGGCCTGGGCAAAGCAGAAATCTTGGTCATTCAGTCCTGATGGGCTGTTTTAACGATGTGAGATGAACGGGCCTGGTGCCCGTTTTTCTTTTTGCATCATAGAGTTAGAGTGGTAAAATCGCGTTTTTGAAATAAAGCCTGTTCTCAAATGAGTCAATTTCTTACCGCCGCCCTCTACAAATTTGTCACGCTGGATGACTACCAAGCCCTGCAACAACCAATTTTAGAAGCTTGCCAGAAGCTGCGTATCAAAGGCACCTTGTTGCTGGCAAAAGAGGGCATTAACGGCACCATCGCCGGCGCGCCGGAGGATATCCGCGCGATTTTGGCTTACTTGCGCCAGGATCCACGCCTGGTAGACCTGGAGCATAAAGAGTCCTGGGCCGACAGCCACCCGTTTTACCGCATGAAGGTCAAACTGAAAAAAGAAATCGTCACCATGGGCGTGCAGGGCGTAGACCCGAATGACGTAGTGGGGACTTATGTAAAGCCGGAAGACTGGAATGCCATTATTTCTGACCCGGACGTGATCGTGCTGGATACGCGTAACGACTACGAAGTGCATATTGGTACTTTTAAAGGTGCCATCGACCCGAAAACGACGACCTTCCGTGAGTTTCCGCAATATGTCGCCGACAACCTGGATAAAACCAAACATAAAAAAGTCGCCATGTTCTGCACTGGCGGTATCCGCTGCGAAAAAGCCTCTTCTTATATGAAGCAACAAGGCTTCGAAGAGGTTTATCATCTGCAAGGCGGCATCCTCAAATACCTGGAAACCATCCCTAAAGAGCAAAGCTTGTGGGAGGGCGATTGTTTTGTGTTTGACCAGCGTGTGGCTGTCAAGCATGGCCTGGAGGTGGGCGACCATGATCAATGCTATGCCTGCCGCATGCCGCTCACCCAGGCCGAAATGCAAAGCGAGCAATACGAAGCGGGTATCTCTTGCCCGTATTGCTTCGACAAGCTGAGTGCGGAGAAAAAAGAGTCGCTTAGAGAGCGGCAGAGACAGGTTAAACTGGCCAGATTGCGTGGCCAAAGCCACATTGGTGATGTGCAGAAGTAATCTTTTTCGCACACTAACCAGACTGACGAAACCGGGGATTGCAGACCTGCCTTTGCCGTGGAAACCCCGCTTCTGGCAATATTCGAACGTATTGTGAACCACAACCCCTCAGGGAGAGAACATGAAGTTGTTAGATAAGCTTGCCGGTGAGCACGCGGCATTACCGCCAAAGTTCAGTGGCAAAGCCATTCTCATTGCTGGGTTGGGTGGCATGATTGCCATCAGTATTGCCGCGCTGATGAGTGCGCGCCTAGATCAGTTGTTGGTACTGGGGTCATTCGGCGCGTCATGCGTCATCTTGTTTGCTTACCCGGATGCACCGTTTGCCCAGCCACGCAATGTGATTGGTGGCCACTTTTTAAGTTCGTTGATCGGTCTGCTGGTTGTGTCACAACTGGGGGTTGGTTGGTGGGCGCTAGGGATTGCAGTAGGTCTTGCGATTGCGGCCATGATGTTCACGCGGACTGTGCATCCCCCCGCAGGTTCCAATCCAGTCATTGTCTGGTTGATCGCCAGCCAAGGTCTCATGAGCTGGCAGTTCTTGTGGTTTCCCACCCTGTTCGGCGCCATTGTCATCACCGTTGTCGCGCTGGTATATAATAACCTCACACGTGAGGGGCGCTACCCCAAATACTGGTTTTAATCACATCTGGTTTTAAATCACATCTAGCGGGCTACTCACGGCCAGCCCGCCCTTGTTAAGCACATGCGTGTAAATCATCGTGGTAGACACATCACTGTGCCCCAATAATTCCTGTACGGTACGAATATCATAGCCACCCTCCAGCAAATGGGTCGCAAAACTGTGGCGTAGCGTATGTGGCGTCGCCAGTTTGGCGATACTGGCCGCAGTGGCCGCTTTTTTAACCGCACGTTGTATGGTTTTTTCATCAGCGTGGTGGCGGCGAATCTTGTTGTTTGTCGGGTCTATAGAGCGCTTGATGGAAGGAAACACATATTGCCAAGCCCACTCGCGGCCAGCATTGGGGTATTTTCTATCCAGTGCCATCGGCATAAACACCTCGCCAAATCCGGCAGCCAAATCTTCTTCATGCAACGCCCTCACTTTTAACAGATGCTGCTTGAGAGGTTCTATCAGCGCAGCCGGTAACATCGTCACCCGGTCTTTAAAGCCCTTGCCCTCGCGCACCAGAATTTCACGCTTTACAAAGTCCACATCTTTCACCCGTAAACGCAGACACTCCATCACCCGCAAGCCACTGCCATACAGCAAACTCGCAATCAGCCACATCGTGCCATCCAGCCGGTTGAGCAGGGCTTGCACCTCAGGCTTGTTAAGCACCACCGGCATCCGTTTTGGGGCTTTCGCCTGTGTCACATTATCCAGCCATGGCAACTCCACCCCCAACACCTCTTTATATAAAAACAGCAGGGCGCTTTTGGCCTGATTCTGCGTGCTGGCAGATACATTTCGTGCCACCGCCAGATGCGTTAAAAAAGCCTCCACCTCAGCCACCCCCATTTCACGCGGATGCCGCTTGCCATGGTGCAAAATATATCGTTTAATCCACTGTAGATAAGCCTCTTCGGTGCGCTTGCTGTAATGCTTCACGCGCAAACGCTCGACGATTAACGGAAATAACTTAGGCGCTGGTTTTACCTCAGGTGTGTTATCCATAACATTATCCTTACAACAGGGTGTAATAAAAAAACACTAGATATTGATTTTGTTATGATAATTTATTTTATTGATTTTATAGCCCCCAGCCTACATAAAAAATTAGGTTCGTTTTTGGGGTCTACTTTACGTTAGGGTTTAGTTTTAAATCATTGTGTTTTTATTGTTGCGCCGCAGGTTTGTGTAGTTGGTAAGTGCAGTGGTAGTAAGTCACAATCCGTTTACGTCATGCCGTATTTTGTTGCTGTAACTTGTACGCTCAGTTCAGCATGACGTAAGCCGTAAAGGTTGGTTAAGTTTGTAATTGCGGTGGTCTTTGCCACCATTTTTTAGTGAGGTTAGTGTGGGTTGTTACTTTGGTTCTCTTAAGTTACTTTTTACCCTAACCCGTCATTCAACTGGGACGCGACTGCGTCGCGCCCGTTAATTCGAACGTTATGTTGCACTGGAAACATCATGCGAATTTCCAAGGAAGATCAAATTCGAAGCTTAGCGCCCTTGCTCAAGGCGGCTGGGTTTAAGAAGAAGGCCGGGAATTGGCATCGCGCTACGAGCGATGGGGTTCATGTCGTAAACATCCAAGGTTCGCAGTGGGGAGATGACTACTATCTGAACGTAGGCTTCTACCTAAGTGCCTTGGGCCAGGAAAGTACGCCGCCATCTTATCGCTGCCACGTTCAATCTAGGCTCGTGCCACCGGATGGCGAAGCAACAGACCTGTGTAAGCAGATCGAATCGTGGCTAAGTGAAAATGGCTCAGTGGCTGTTCTGTCGGAGAAGCAAGTAACGGGGAAGCTTCCGCTAGTCATCTCCGGCGCTGCCACAGAGTTCTTGGTGCAACATAACCATTCGCTGCAGGCGCGACGGCCCTGACGGGCCGCGGCCTGAGCTCAAACGTTAGGTGTCATGAGAATTGCATTAATCATATTTTTGCTATTTCCGGCAATCTGCAATGCCGAAGTCATGGATAAAATGCCTTCGCTTTTATCAATTTCAATAACAATGGTTGTTGGTGTCATTGCATCGTATTTGTCAGCTCGTTTTAACCCCACGCTATTGCTTATTGTCTTACCAATGTTAGGGCTGCTAACATTATCTGGGCTATTCGAAGTTAATGACCCATACATGGCAGCAGCTATTGCTCAAGAAGCCAGTAGCACTTACATTTTTGTTAGCTGGTTCAGTCCTTTTCTTATTTTAACTTTTGCTGGCTTAGGGTTACTTATAAGGTCTCGCCATGTTAAAACAAACACCTAACCCATCATTCAAGCGGGACTGGCGAAAATGCGCTTTGAATACACAATTATTAATAACGAGGGCTAAGCCACCATTGTCGCCAGCCCCTTACTTCAAACGTTAGCCATGTCAAAACCAGCCCCACTGACAGTAGAAAGCCAAGCGATTATCCGCAATGCCTTAGAGCAGAGCTGGTCGGAAAGAACGAGCGTTTGCTTCAACCCAAGTATTGCGCCGCTTTCTTATGGGCAATGTGCGCCTACTGCTATTGCAGTGTTTGAAAAGTTTGGGGGTGAAATACTCCGAACGGAGGTAAAGAAATACGATGGAACGTCCATTCGTCATTTCTATAACCGCATATCCGGGCAACGCTACGATTTCACTGCAGACCAATTCGATATTCCCAACTATTGGGCCGAATTAACGTACAAAGACTTACTGTCCAGTGTCGAGGAAGCGCTAACTGAAACGTTACCTGGCCAAATCGAGGCTATGAGGTCAGCTTTTTCAGTTGCGTGGCAAAAAATTGGTGGCAAAAATGGCTAACCCATCATTCAAGCGGGACTGGCGAAAACTAGCATCTATGAAAATAATTTTAACAACTACGGCTGTGCCACCGTCGTCGCCAGCCCCTTATCTCAAACGTTAGGGTTTAAACATGGGTTCATTATTAGCGCTATTAACGGTTGTCGTTTGCGTTCTTTTACCACCAATACTAATTTATCGCTCCAATTTAATTTCTGGTTTAAATAAAACCAAATGGGTTATGGGGTGTTTTTTATCATCATTTTTACCCTCAATCCTAATCAGCCTTTTTCTCAGTACCTTATTGCAGTCGAGCACTAATCAAGCCAACGCAAAATCATTACTTTTTGGCTTTACATCTTGGGTAATGTTTTTATCTAATATTGCCATGTTGGTTTTACCATGGGTCATTTATATAGTTTTCAAAATTAGGTATGGCAAAAACCTAACCCATCATTCAAGCGGGACGCGCTAAAGCGCGCCCCTTAATTCGAACGTTGGGCATCATGAGAATAGTTATAGCCTTATTGTTATTCATCAGTACTTCTGCAATGGCAGTCGAATGTTTAACCTATTCCAGCAAAGTTACCTTGCAAGGCATATTGTCTCGTCACACTTTCCCAGAACAACCAAATTACGAAAGCATCGCCAAAGGCGATGCTAAAGCCACTTACTTTTTCATCGCTCCAAACAAACCAATTTGTGTCGCGGAAGGTTCAAATAATGACGGCTTGGAGCCAGAGGAGCAACAAATCACGTTAATCCAGCTCATCTTGAAGCAGAAGGGGGCTTATGGAACATTACGACCTTATCTTGGCAAAGAGGTTGTGTGCAGTGGTGATTTTTTTCATGCCATAACAGGACACCATCACTCTACGGTTCTGTTAAATGAGGCAAAGTGCATGCTGCCCAACCCATCCATCAAGCGGGACTTGCTACCGCAAGCCCCTTATGTCAAACGTTAGCCATATCATGTTCTTGAACAGATTCACCTCTATCCTATTTTGCCTAGCACTAGTTACTTCATGCACTAGGTTTGGTGATACTACTCAATGTTCAGTTACATCAAATGGGGAGGCCATGTATTCTCGTTTCTGGCACCTTTGGGCTGAAAATACTGGAATCAAAGATGGTGTTCCAACTGCAAAAACCAGAGTAATGTCTGAGAATGAGAAATTGGAAGCTCAAGACTGTTTGAAAAAAGCAGATGAGCTAAATAACTGTAGTGCCATTGATACATTAGAACTTTTTTATCGTTTCGGTGTGGGAGATGAGTTGGGTATAAAAAAAGATACCGAAGTTGCTGATAGGTATCTTGTGAGAAAAAAATTAGCATGTAGTCAGTCTGGGCTAACCAGTCATTCAAGCGGGACGCTTAACGGCGCCCCTTAATTCAAACGTTAGCCATATGACTGAAATTCGATGTAAAAAAGTTACGTTTTACTCAAAAGTTGACGAAGACACCTTTTTTGGTTGGGCACACAGTATCCCAGCAGTAAAAAAGGTGTTTGGAGAAGTTGATGATATTGTCCTGTCCATTGGTTCAAGCAGCATTGAGGACGGTTCACTGAGGGAACTTATTGCCTTGTTGTACCGTTATAATTTACCGTTACAACAACTAGCCATTTTTAAAAACCCATCAAACCAAGAGTGGTTTCAAAATGAAAATAAATTTTGGTATAGCGGGGTCTTTGGTAATAATGGCTAACCCATCATTCAAGCGGGACGCCTAACGGCGCCCCTTAATTCAAACGTTAGCACTTTCAAAACATGTTACCTTGGAAAAAGTTAGTTATTTGTTTAGTGGCAGTCTTATTACTGTTAGTTGCCACCGCTATTGGCGGGCTATATTTCCTAGGGCAAGCCTTTTCTGACACGTGCGGTGTTAATTTACTTCGAGAAACACCATCACCTGATGGAAAGTTAAAAGCTGTTCTTTTCCAAATCGATTGTGGCGCCACTACTGGATTTAATAGCCATGTGGCTATAATGCCAAGTAACGCTTCACTATCTAGTAACACTGAAAGTTTTTTTGCCGCCGACAGAAATGGCGGCAAAGCTCCTGATGGTGAGGGCGGCGGTCCAGAAGTGCAAGTCAATTGGGTTTCTGATGTAAAGCTTGATATTCAATATCACGAGCTTGCTCGTATTTTTCACAACGAAAAAACATCGGAGGGTGTAAACATTGTTTACCATACATTTCACTAGCATAACTGCTAACCCATCATTCAAGTGGGACCGGCTAAAGCCAGCCCCTTAATTCAAACGTTAGGGTTAAATGTGAGAATAGTCACATGTGAGAAATGCCATCTCAGCATCCCTGAATTAGACAAGTCTTGGGATTTGGCAAATCAATTTAATATCTGTCCAAACTGTAAAAGTACTCTAGGTGCTAACCTATACCCCTTGTGTCAAACCTCAGACTACACATGACATATTTAACTTTAGCCTACATTCATCTCGTAACTGTGATGCTAGCCTTTGCGCTTGGCACGCTTTTGTTATTGCAGAAAAAGGGCACTGCTCTGCACCGTTTAGTAGGCAAGTTTTTTATGGTGCTGATGTTGTTAACTGCGCTGATTGCTTTATGCATGCCTGCGCAGATTGGCCCAACTCTTTTAGGGCATTTTGGTTTTATCCATTTGTTTTGTCTGTTGATTTTTTATGCAGTGCCGTCGGCTTATTTTGCGATCAGGCAAGGGAATTTAGCCAAACATAAAGCCAATTTAATTGGTGTTTATGTGGGTGGACTTTTAATTGCGGGGGCTTTTGCATTTTTGCCCGGGCGGTTGTTGCACTCATGGTTGTTTTAATTAGCAATACTGGGCAAACCATCCACACCGACCCACCGCTTGAGTGAGGCACGCCCATCATGTTAAACCCACCAGGGTGGACGCCTGAAAGCATAGGCTTTACTATTGGTGGCTATTGTATTTGTGCCAATGAGTGAGGTGTTGCGTGGCTATTCAGTTTTTACCGATTCTTAAGGCGGTGGCGCCTTATATTGCGCAGGTGGCGACGGCGGCAATCCCTGCGTTTACTGCCAAGCCTGAGGCCGCCAAGGTGGATCCTGTATTGACGAGCCAGATCGAGGAGTTGCAGGCAGCGACGATTCAAAATGCGGAGTCTATCCATTTGCTGGCAGAAAAAATGCAGCTGGCGATTCAGGCGTTGGAGGACACAGGGCAGGCGGCAAAAAAACAGGTGGCGGCTTATAAGACGATGCTGTTTGTTTCGTTTGGCTTGTCGATGACGTCGGCGCTGCTTTGTATTTATTTGTTATTGCGCTAGTTGCAGATGATTTAATGGCTTTTTAAACTATGTCTAATCTCACAGTCACCGAAATCAAGGCCTTTGTGCCCGCCAAAAACTTCGCGCTTTCCAAGCAGTTTTATCAAGACATGGGCTTTACCATGGCGTCAGAAGGCGGCGGTGTGGCTTATTTTCACTATGCACACGCGAGTTTTCTGTTGCAGGAGTTTTGTGTTGAGAACCTGGCCGAGAATTTTATGATGCATCTGCTGGTACAGGATGTGGATGCCTGGTGGGACAACATACACCATAGTGGCATTATTCAGACTTATGGCGTTAAGGTATGGCCAATTCAGCTACAAAGCTGGGGCATGCGTGATTTTTGTATCACCGACCCCTCAGGTGTGTTGTGGCGCATTGGGCAAAACGTAGATTAATCGCTTGGCGCAGGGTGCAAGGTCGGCAATTGCCGGCCTTTTTTATTGCGCGGTTTGTGGGGCATGGAAATTATCGAATAGTAGCACTATTAATATTTTTTAACAGGTGGATGTTTAAGCGGCCATAGTTTGCTATATTGGGCGCTCAAGCTGCTTGGGTAGGGTCGCTTTAGAACTAGCCCGCCGCGCAGTTTGATACTCACAACAGGCTATTTAAAAAAGGAGAGGGCGCAATGAAAAAATATGTCGCAGAGTTTTTTGGCACGTTTTGGTTAGTGATTGGGGGCTGTGGTAGCGCGGTACTGGCGGCGGCTTTTCCTGAGGTGGGCATCGGCTTGCTGGGCGTGTCGTTGGCATTTGGCTTGACCGTGCTCACCATGGCCTTTGCCATTGGCCATATTTCTGGTTGCCATCTCAACCCGGCGGTGTCTATCGGGCTATGGGCAGGCGGCCGCTTTCAGGCCAAAGAGTTGCTGCCGTATATTGTGTCGCAAGTGCTGGGGGCGATTGTCGCGGGTGGCGTGTTGTATATCATCGCCAGTGGCAAGGCGGGGTTTGATGTCACCGCAGGCTTTGCGTCTAATGGCTATGAGGCCCATTCACCTGGGGGCTACAGTTTGCTGGCGGCGTTTGTGACTGAAGTGGTGATGACCATGATGTTTCTGGTGGTGATTATGGGCGCGACTGACAAGCGTGCTCCGCAAGGCTTTGCGCCGATTGCCATTGGCTTGTGCCTCACTTTGATACACTTGATTTCAATCCCGGTCACCAATACGTCGGTAAACCCGGCACGTAGCACCGGCGTGGCGGTATTTGTCGATGGCTGGGCGATTTCACAGCTATGGTTATTCTGGCTGGCGCCGATTATCGGTGCGGTATTGGGCGCGGTGATTTACCGGTTTATCGGTAGCGACAAGGCGTAATCGCTACCACGCCCGTCATCAGGCGTTCAACCTTGACAAGACTGGCTGCGGCCAGTCTTTTTGCTTTTAAAGTCCGTGCGTGCTGATTGAGTCATGCAACGTTTAACACGCTAGCTGCAATTGTTATACTGGGCGATCAATTCAATCTTCCTATTTAATCTTATTGGGGCGAAACTATGGAGAGTCAATGGTTGTTCTGGGCACTACTGTCGGCCTGCTTTGCTGCGTTAACAGCGATTTTTGCCAAAATCGGCATTCAAGGTGTCGACTCTGACTTTGCCACCTTGATTCGTACTGTGCTGATTACGCTGGTGCTGGCGCCTTTTGTCTGGTTAGCGGGTAAGTGGAGCAATCCTCTTATGCTGCCTACGCGTTCGCTGGTTTTTCTGGGCTTGTCTGCGCTGGCCACTGGTGGCTCGTGGATTTGCTATTTTCGGGCGTTGCAGTTGGGCGAAGCCTCTAAAGTTGCGCCGGTGGATAAGCTCAGCCTAGTGCTGGTCGCCGTGTTTGCCTGTCTGTTTTTAGGCGAACGCTTAAACGCACGCGAATGGCTGGGTCTCGCCATGATTGCGAGTGGCGTCTTGCTATTTGCGATCAAACGCTAGCAGTGGCACGGGTATAGCTCAAACTGACTATTGCAAAGCGGCCAGATTCATTTATAAACAGGATTGGCTTTTTCAAACCATCAGGCCCCATCGGGGCCTTTTTTGATGATATCTATCCGCTTGATGACGAAAGGGAGCAATCGGTTTGCACAGCGTAGAAATAAACCAGCGGACGCCACCGCATCCATTTAAACGAGCACTGCTGGCCGCGTGTCTGCCGCTATTGCTGGCGAGTTGTTGCGGCAGTGTGCCTAGCACCATCACCCAAGCACCTGTCATTAAGCCTAAATCGGCCTCGCAAGCAGCTCTGCATGTGATCGGCGTTTATCAGGGGCAACTCCCGGAAAACGCGGATAAACGGCCATGGTGGGCACAGTGCCAGGCCGCGCAAGAGGCAGCAGGTAAAGGCGAGCCGATGACTCCGCAGGCTTGTCAGTCATTTTTTAACGCTGGCCGCGATCAGCGCACCATTAGGGTGAACGTGAGTGATGAGTCAACGCCGATTATTTTAGGCCTGATGTCTTATGAAGCCGTCACCTGGGAGATTAAAGCCGCACCCGGCGTGGTGATAGAGAAGGTGATTCTGGCGGGTTATCATCAACAGCGCATTCAAGGTGTCGGCGATGCGCAGGTTGACGTGTATAGTTATGACAACAGCCCGTGCGACCGTTGCGTGCAAAAAGGGCGTTATTTTTATGCTTATGAGCGCGTGCCTGTGGAGATGGAAGTGGCTGCGGGTGTGCGGGCTACGTCATTTCAAGGCAACTACACCGGCGGCACTTACCAGATATTCAAGGGCATGCAGTAGTGGCTGCTGTGCTTGAAATGATTGCTGGATGTTTACATTTTCGTGTTGGAGTATGTGTTGTTACGTGGTTTGATTTATGGGTTGACGATTTTGCACCTGGGGCCGGGCTTTGCGTTTGCGGTGGTGGCCTTTGGCTGTGAGGATGCCTTTTCTTTGTTGCAAGCGGTTTGCCAGCAGGATGCATTTGCGGCGTTTATCAAGCTGACACTGGCGGCCTGGGGCGTCATGATTGCAGCGTTGGTATTGAAAATTTTAGTGACAAATTACATTAATAAAAATAAATAAGTGAATGATTTGTTTGAAAATAAAATATTAATAAATAAGATGGTATAAACTTTTTTTGGATGGGGGACTCGAAAAAAAAGCCAGCTAACGGAGAGTCTTGTTTTGCATTATTCTAATCAGCGATGTTCAATCGCAGCCGCTGCCCTGAGGGCGTTTTATATTGTAGTTACCTTGTGTTTAAGTGCTTTCGTGACCGTGACCGCATTGGCGGCTGACGATGTGGTGCCTAGATTGCTGCTGTCTGGCAGTGAGGCAGCGGAGGCCGAAAAGGATGCCAATAAAGCGCCTGAGCCCCCCAGAATCACTTCTGTGTTTGGTACGCAAACGCTCAAGGAATACAAATTACCGTTTGAAGATCAGTATCCATCCGGCCCGTTTGAGCGGCTGGATAAAAAACTGTTTTTGTTTATCAGCAAGTGTGGCGAGGTATTTTTTGTGCGCCAGAACGACAGCATGGAGCTGGTGAAGCCTGGTAAATCCCTGGCGAAATTTATCCCTGGTGGTGAAACCTCAGCCGATGAAAGCAGCAGCAAGCAATTGGTGTATTGCCGTGAATTGTCTGGCGTAAAAGATTCTTTGCTGATTGGCAAAACCCTGTATGTGGCTTATACCGCCTGGGATGAGGCGAATAATGGGGTGCGGCTGGCGGTGAGTGAGTTTGAGGTCGATGTGGAAAACAGCGAAGTCAGTTTTAATCGCGAGATTTATATCAGCCGCCCGGCGATTAAAGAGCCGATTTTGGGCCATCAGGTTGGCGGCAAGTTAGCGCTGGGCGAGAACGAGCGCACTTTGTACTTCAGCCTAGGGGATTTTTCCAAGCCTGACCGCGTGCAAGATAAAACAACCTCCTTAGGTAAAGTGGTGCGCATTGATTTGCAACGCCTCAATGCCGAGGTCTATGCCTCAGGCTTTCGCTCGCCTTCTGGCGGCCTGTATTTTGACCGTGAAAGCAATGAGTTGTGGCTCACCGACCACGGCCCGCGCGGCGGCGACGAAATTAACCTGATCAAACGCGGCAAAAACTACGGCTGGCCGATCGTCAGCTATGGCACGATTTACGAGCGCGATGGCATGAGCGGCTACTACGGCAACAAATTCAATAGCCATGAGGGTTACGAAAAACCGGCGATGACCTTCGTGCCTTCCATCGGCATAGGTCCGTTGGTGAAATATCCTTCTACCGGCCGCAATGATTTTTGGGATAACGACTTGTTTGTGGCTGGCATGGGCAACACTACGCTTTACCGCGTGCGTAAGGAAGGCAGTGCGCTGGTGTACGCCGAGCCGGTGTTGAGTGGCTATCGCATACGTGCAATTCAGATTGACCAGAACGGTACTTTTTACCTTAAAACCGACCATAATCAACTGCTGATTTCAGAACAGGAATAATCTGTAAGCGTTTGTTTTTGCAAGCCTTGCTTGCCGCTGAAGGCAATCTGGCATACATTGTATGGCAGGCAGCTTCACACGTTTTTCTGAATCATAAGGAGTTCATATGGCAAAGTTTACGACTGGGCAGGAAATCAGAACCAATACGCCGACCATTGAAGTCACGATTGATGCAGCCAACCCTTTGCCGCCCGGCAGGCACCGTTTTCAGCTGATTGTAGAAGATGACGCTGGCAATCAGTCTGACCCGGCGATGGTAGATGTGATTGTGGTCGATCAATCCAAGCCAACTGCTGTGATTGATGCGCCAACGTCTGTGGCCACTGGCGCTTCTTTTACTTTGTCTGGCACACGCTCGTTTGATTTGCCGCCGGGTAAAATCAAAAACTATCGTTGGGTACAACTTTCTTAAGGCCTTATGCGCATTCACCACGCTATTTCGTTAACTGCCCTGGCCGGTGCGCTGATGGCCATCAGTTTTGAGGTGTATGCCGCCAGTGGTTTGCGATTTCTCAGTCATCGTACCGGGTTGCTGATGACGCTATGGACCGTCCTGCCTTATGTGGTGATATTTGCCGGGCGCTTCTTTTTTGACTGTATAGATGTTCTTAAACGCTGGCTGCGCTTTAGTTTGTTTGAGGTGCTGGTGGTGGCCTGGATCTACTGGCAAACGCTGGTGATGTACCCGGACGCCCAGGGGAGCCTGATTTTTCTATTTTTGCCATTGCTGCAGGCCAGCCTCAACTTGCTGGTTGGTGCGATCTTTTACTGGTTGCAATATCGTTTAAAGCAAAAAAGTGAGTCAAAAACTTTTAAGGCATAAAGTATGATCATGCGACTATTACCCTTAGTCTGAAACCTATACCGTTGGTTTCCCCTTGAGAGGCGTTTTGTGCTTAAAACATTATTTTTATTTGCCTTGACCGCCGTGGCCGAAATCGTCGGCTGCTATTTGCCTTATCTATGGTTAAAAGCAGGCAAGAGCGCATGGCTGTTATTGCCTGCCGCTGCGAGTCTGGCGTTGTTTGCTTGGTTGCTGACGTTGCATCCAACGGCGGCTGGCCGCATTTATGCGGCTTATGGGGGGGTGTATATCGGCGTGGCGATTTTGTGGTTATGGGTGGTGGACGGCATCAAACCGACCGGCTGGGATCTGTTAGGGGCTGGGGTGGCGATGCTCGGCATGGCCATGATTATGTTTGCACCGAGGTCAGCATGAGTAGGGCGATGGTTGTGCGACCTCATGCCTGTTTAGCCTTAATGCTTGCAGGCTGTATCGCCAAGCAGCCCTTAGCAGCGCCAGAGGCCGTGGTGTTTGATTGCCAAAACGGTGAAGTGATGCGCGTACGCTTTGAGGCTGCACCTGCCAGCGCTGTGCTGATCCGTGGACAAAACGAAATCAGGCTGCCACAACAGCCCAGTAGCTCAGGCTTTATCTACAGCAACGGGCCGAATACCATCCGTGGTAAAGGCGATGCCTTGACGGTGGAGATTGGTCGTATGGCTGCAATACAGTGTCAGGCCAGGTCATAGTGTTGCTCAAGCATTGGTTGCGTTATGCCTGGGCATCGCCCACCAGCGTGCTGGGGCTGCTCTTTGCGAGTGTGTTATTGCTCACCGGCGCTAGTGCGCGAACCGTGGATGGCGTATTGGAAGTCTCGGATGGTTGGCTGGCGAATAAGCTGACACGCATCAGCGGTTTTGCGGCGTTGACCTTGGGCCATGTGGTGCTTGGGCATTCAGCAGAGTGCTTGCGCCGCTTGCGCGCGCATGAGCACGTGCATGTTCGCCAGGCAGAGCGTTGGGGGCTGTTTTTTGTGCCAGCGTATTTGCTGGCGGGTGTATGGCAATGGATGCGTGGTCGCCATATTTATGATGATAATCCATTTGAGCTGGAGGCTTTTGCGGCAGAGTCCGCGCAATGCACTGCCGACGAAATGTAACCAGACAATAAAAAAACGCCAGATTGACTGGCGTTTTTTATATTTTAAATCATCAAGTGAAATGATTTTTTTAAACCGTTGTTTTAATACAGGCTTTCCCAGAACTTCCACCAGATTTTTTCGTCTTCATTGATCTTGCCGGTGACCATCGGGTTTTCAGGATAGTTAGTTTTGAGAATACGCAGCGTATCGCCTTTGAGATCAGTCATGTCCATGGCGTCATAGGCGCTGATCATGGTCACCAGGGCGTCTTCAACTGCGACAGAGTTGGGATAGGTTTCCAGCACATATCTGGAGCGGTTTAACGCAGCCACATAGGCTTTACGTTGCATGTAATAGCGCGCAACGTGCATTTCGTGCATGGCCAGCGTATTGACCAGGTAAATCATGCGCTGCGTTGAGTCTTTGGCATAACGGCTGGTAGGAAAACGCTCAACCAGCTCTTTAAAGGCGTTAAACGAGACGCGCAAGGTTTTTGGGTCGCGGTCGTTGATTTCCTGTTTGGTGTATTTCTCCATGATGCCGCGCTCGTTAAAGGTAGCCAGGCCCTTCAGGTAGTAGGCGTAATCAAGGTTAGGGTGGTTAGGGTGGAGTTTGATAAAACGGTCAACGGCGGACAAGCATAATACCGGCTCAGTTTTTTTATAGTAGGCATAAGCGACTTCTAGCTGCGCTTGTGTGGCATAAGCGCCATGCGGATAGCGCGCTTCCAGCTTCTGAAAATACTCAATCGCCTTGTCATAGTTTTTGTCGGCCATCTTTTCCTGGCCAGCAGCATAAAGCCGTTGTTCTGCCCAGCCTTTGGTCTCATCCGGTGGATTCGGGTTGCCGAAAATGGCACAAGCACTCAAGGTCAGCGCGGTGATTAAAATAAAAGCACGCGTGAACAGGGTGTTAAGCGGTAAAATGCGAAGCATGTTGTTTAATGTTGTTTTATCAAAGGAAACTCAGGGCATTATAACTGATGCTGTTTGAAAATATGAAAGAAAGCGCC